>OLWE01000001.1_pt1 | contig 264251 bp, 239 predicted proteins | sample 1673591 | NCBI WGS metagenome assembly OLWE01 (sample SAMEA103958116, study PRJEB25191) | human gut metagenome | biome: human-associated habitat [ENVO:00009003]; feature: intestine environment [ENVO:2100002]; material: feces | place: Germany | collected 2013/2015 | reverse complement strand
CACATCGACGGAGTGGTTTGGCACCTCGATGTCGGCTCATCGCATCCTGGGGCTGAAGTAGGTCCCAAGGGTTGGGCTGTTCGCCCATTAAAGCGGTACGCGAGCTGGGTTCAGAACGTCGTGAGACAGTTCGGTCCCTATCCGGCGTGGGCGTAGGATATTTGAGAGGAGCTGTCCTTAGTACGAGAGGACCGGGATGGACGGACCGCTGGTGTATCTGTTGTTGTACCAACAGCATGGCAGAGTAGCCAAGTCCGGCAGGGATAAACGCTGAAGGCATCTAAGCGTGAAGCCCCCCTCAAGATAAGATATCCCATCATAAGAGTAAGACCCCTTGAAGACTACAAGGTTGATAGGCTTGGAGTGTAATCGTGGCAACACGTTCAGCTGACAAGTACTAATAGGTCGAGGGCTTATCCTTAGAGGTTTTGAGAACGGAAAGATGATTTGTTAAGGGTTAGATATAAGATCTTTGTATGAAGTTCTGAAGGTACAGAAAGAAAAGACCGATGAGGTCTTTTTTTTGTATTATAACATGAGACAGAGGGACACTTCTTGTGACAAAAGAAGCGTCCCCGAGGGAGAGGTATGGAACAGCAGCATCAGATACATACAATTTCACCAGTGTATAATGAACATTCTCGTATTTTGATATTGGGGAGCTTTCCTTCAGTCAAATCGAGAGAGGCAGGATTCTTTTATGGACATCCGCAGAATCGTTTTTGGAAAGTGCTTGCAAATGTATTTCAGGCAGAGGTACCTGGTACGATAGAGGAGAAGAAAGCATTTTTATTGGAACATAGAATTGCTGTGTGGGATGTGATCGGACAATGTGAGATTACTGGTTCTTCCGATAGCTCAATTCGGAATGTCGTTCCGAATCCGATTTCAAAAATCTTAGAAACCACAAAGATAGAACAGATCTTTGTGAACGGGAAAAAGGCAGAGCAGTTATATCAGCGATATATTTATCCGCAGACAAAAAGAAATGCCATCTGTCTGCCTTCTACCAGTCCGGCAAATGCAAGCTGGAACCTCGAGAAGCTGACAGAGGCATGGAAGATTGTTTTAGGTTGAGGTAAAGGTTTTGATCATAATTTTAATCAATAGGAATGCCGCGTCAGAGATGGAATCACTTGTCTCGCGTGGCAATTTCTTTTTTGTCTGAATGATTGTACGGATATCTTTTAATTTCAATGTAAGAAAATCGTCGACGGTCTCAATACCGGCTGCGTCCAAAATCTGAAAAACAGCTTCTACGATTTCTTTGCGCTTTTCTCTTGGGATTAACGCAATCCATTCCCGGATTGCCTGATTTGCAAGCAGGCTTTGATTGGCAGGTGTAACAGCGTGTACAAAATGATTTCCAAGCACTTCCCATGACATGGCGTCATGCTGTTTTAATCCCTTATTTTCACTCTTAATAACAACATAATCTTCCTGATGTTCAAATAACCGCCCAACCACAGAGGATTCTGGGACAATCGTTGTAATAAGGGGCAATAGATTCTGGTATGCTGCACTTGCCACAACGTCTTTCGAAAATCCTGGTCCATCGTTGTTGTAGATAGCGATAATCTGATCACGCAGAGATTTTTCGCAATACATTCCAGCATAGATAGCGAAGTTTCCACCTTTGGAATGTCCTCCCAGACGAAGCGGAGTGTCCAGATTCCCAAGGGCATTTAAATAAGCCAGTGATTTTTCCTGCCCCGGTGTCTGCTTTAGATAAAGCATATTAAAATCCTCATGCCAGCCGACAAGCGTTGCATCTGTTCCTGAAAATGCAATATAGGTGCTGTTGTCTGGTAATTTGATCGTGATAGCAGAAAATTGTGACTGCTCCTGTTCATTGATATCATTTACATAGCGGGATAATTGTACATTTTTAAAACGTACACTTTTCGCCATTTCTTTAAATACCAGAATCGCGTTTTTGGTCATGGAGACATGATCGAGTAATTCCTGTTCGTTATTCTGCTTGAAAAACAGTTTGGCTGCGTCGAGCAGAGAGATCGTCGGTTCTTCGTCCCCGGGAACAATATTATTCAGTTCTACATAGACTAACTGCGACAGAATCAGGTTGTCAATTTCATTAAAGGAATCCTGTGCAAAAGTCAGGTCTCCACGCCATTTCATATAATCAATGATATTACTCATGAAATACCCCCTTTAATGGTTTCTTTCATAAAATAAATTAGAGATATTGTACCATATATGGACGGAAATTATAGAGATAAATAAAAATTTAATAGAAAATTCATTAATTTCTTGCGTGGGAGTTTTTTTGTACACATAAAAGGGTAAGATGAGTACAACAAAGCGGGATCGATGAGATTTGACTGAAAGAAAGGACGCGTATGAAAATGAGACAATATGTAAACAGTAATAAAATTATAGAGGGTATCTATGTGTGTAGTGCGGTGATTGGCGGAATAATCGTTACGTCCATGCCGTTATTGGGAGCGATGTTGTTAGTCATCGCATTTTTAGCAGGACGTCTTGTGAAACTGGTTACGATTAGACAGATTCAAATTCGGGCAGAATTAAGGACAGAAGGTTGGAATAGCAATTGATTTTTTGAGTGAAATTGGCTATGATAACAACAGGAATGTCCTAAGGAGACAGAAATAAGTGCATACAAGGAGAGGATGAAAGTATGGAAAATTATGTAATTAGCTGTTGTTCAACAGCCGATCTTTCGAAAGAGCATTTTGATGCGATAGATGTAAAATATATATGTTTTCACTTTGAACTGGATGGAAAGCAGTACGAGGATAATCTGGGGGTCAGCATTCCGTTTGACGAGTTTTATTCCCGTATGGCAAATGGCGCAGATACAAAGACTTCTCAGGTAAATGCAGAGGAGTTCGAAGAATATTTCCGGTCATTCTTAGAGCAGGGACTGGATATCCTGCATGTGAGTCTGTCATCTGGAATCAGTGGTGTTATCAATTCGGCAAATATCGCGAAGGAGACGCTACAGGAGGAGTTCCCGGATCGTAAGATCTATGTTGTTGATTCCCTGGCGGCATCTTCGGGATACGGTTTGTTGATGGATAAATTGTCGGAGCTTCGGGCACAGGGGAAGACGATTGATGAGGTTCGCGATTTTGTAGAGGAACATAAGCTGAATCTGAATCATTGGTTTTTCACTTCTGATCTGACATTCTTCATTAAGGGCGGCAGAGTAACAAAGACGGCTGGATTTATTGGTTCGGTGTTGAATATCTGCCCACTTTTGAATGTGGACTATGAGGGAAAATTGATTCCACGGTATAAGATCCGTACAAAGAAAAAGGTAATTCAGGCAATCGTAGACCGGATGGAGGAATGTGCCGAGGATGGATTGGATTATTCCGGCAAATGTTATATTTCCCAGTCTGCCTGCTATGACGATGCACGGGCAGTTGCGGATCTGATCGAAGCGAAGTTCCTGAAGTTAAATGGAAAGGTAGAGATCAATCACATTGGTACCACAATCGGCAGTCATACAGGACCGGGTACGGTAGCGTTATTCTTCTGGGGTAAGAAGCGTGTGGACTGATGCAACTGTCGGTGGCGCATATGGGAAATGAGGAAACGTGATATGTATAAGATAGAGAGCCATATGCCAGGGAGATTATATGGAAGAACAGATATACAAGATAATTCGAATTGATGAGGACGATTTTGGCTGCGAGGGTAGACCGGAAGGACAGGAACCGATGGTGCGTGTCGTATTGGAGGCAGATACCGGAGAGACAATGATCGTGATGATGGAAGATGCCTTGATGTATACACGTAAGCTGGATGTCGGTGGACTGGCAATCGTAGGTGCAGATGGTTTGTTGTATGCACCGGGGGCGGTTATGTCGATGGAAGAAGTGCTTGAAGTGCCGGTTGATTTTGAAAAGCAGGCGGCATGGATGGAGAATTACTGGGATGCGGTGGATGAATTAGAGGATATGGAGTAGTACAAGCGATGGCAAAATCGGAAAATCAAAAATTAAAATTGTTATACATTCGGAAATTTCTGTTAGAACAGACAGATAAAGACCATCGCGTGACTACAGCACAGATTATTGATGAATTGACGAAGCATGAGATCAAGGCGGAACGGAAGAGTATTTACGATGATATTGAATGTCTCCGATCGTTTGGAATGGACATCAAACGGGTGCAGAAGGATCGTACATACAGTTATTATGTTGCCAACCGTCCGTTTGAACTGCCGGAATTAAAGCTTCTAGTGGATTCTGTGCAGTCCGCGAAATTCATTACAAAGAAAAAGACGAATGAACTGATAAAAAAGATTGAAAAGCTTGCGGGAAAGTTCGAGGCATCACAGTTGCAACGACAGGTTTTTGTCGCAGGACGTGTAAAAACGATGAATGACAGTATCTATCGAAATGTAGATCATCTGCATGCTGCAATTTCAGAAAATTCACAGATCCAGTTCCATTATTTTCAGTGGAATGTGAAGAAGGAGGCGGAGCTTCGTAAGGGTGGTGCATTTTATAAGGTAAGCCCTTGGGCGCTTACTTGCAGTGATGGGAACTATTATCTGGTTGCGTATGACGAGCAGGAGGAGAAAATCAAGCATTTCCGGGTGGATAAGATGCTGGATATTCAGATGACAGAAGAAAAGCGACTTGGCAGGGAAGTCTTTAATGAGTTTGACACGGCTGTCTATGATAAGAAGATGTTTGGCATGTTTGGGGGAACGGAAGAGCGTGTCAAGCTGCTATGTGATAATGAATTGGCAAACGTGATTCTGGACCGGTTTGGCAGGGATGTAAATTTGATTCCGAAGGGCGAAAAGCAGTTCACAGTAAATGTGGATGTTGCAGTCAGTCGGCAGTTTGTATTCTGGGTAATGGGACTTGGCGATGGAGCGAAAATTGTAGCCCCGGAGTCAGTTGTTTCGCTTGTGCAGGCAGAAATTGAGCGGCTGCAATTACAATATAAGAAAGAATGAACCAGGGATTTGGACGAAGAAAGACAGGAGCACATCGTAAATGGTGTGCTCTTTCTGTTTACTGTGAAAAACTGACAAATTTATGATCTGTATATTGTAAATTTGACGAAAATGTGGTTTTATAGGATGTAGGGGAACTAGAGACTATTATAAATAAGAAGGGAAATTTTATTATGCCAGTTTTTGATTTTTCAAGCTCGTCAAGCTCATCGAAGGAGCAGGCGAAGCCTGTCTGTACATATACATCATTTCTTTCCGATGCAAAAGAGAAAACACCGGAAGAACCAATCTTAGTGTTAGATAATACGAAACGGCAGTGGTCACATCATGCGTCCGGTATGTTTGCAAATCAGAGTAAGCGGACGGCGTTTGAGTTTAACGATACGGATGGAACATGGTCGGCAGATATTCTGCGCGTGGATGCGCGGTTTATCAGTCTGATCAAATGGCTCGGCGATAACCGGATTCCAATCCGTCTGTCTGGACAGAACATGGAGGATGGCTATGCCGTCTATAAGATCCGGGAGACTGCATATGGCGGTGCGACAAAGTTGTCCGCAGAGGATGGTTTCCTGCAGTTCATGATCGAGCGCCTGCTTGCAAGTAGTGCGGCAGAGGAAGTCGAGGAGGACGAGGACGCGGACGAAGTCGGCGATGAGATGAAGCTCACAAGTCTGCAGAGCATTTCTGATTTCATGATGTGTGCAGGTAAGACGATGCCGGACAATATCCGTCTGTGGGCACGGCGGAATCTTGCAGTTGCTCGTTCGAGTGAGGTGTCACAGGAGGAACGCAGACATGCACAGCGTGCTCTTTCTATTATGCTGAACGTGCAGTGGAAGAGCAATTATTTCGAGGCGATAGATCCGGTGTGGGCAAGGAAAATCTTAGATGAAGAGCTGTACGGATTAGAGCGTGTAAAACAGAGAATCATGGAGACGATCATCCAGATCAACCGGACACATACATTACCGGCGTATGGACTTCTTCTGGTAGGACCGGCAGGAACCGGAAAATCTCAGATTGCATATGCGGTAGCAAGGATTCTGAAACTGCCTTGGACAACTCTCGATATGAGTTCCATTAAGGATCCGGAGCAGCTTACGGGAAGTTCGCGAATCTATGCAAATGCGAAACCTGGAATTATCATGGAAGCGTTCTCGAATGCAGGCGAATCGAATCTGGTATTTATCATCAACGAGCTGGATAAGGCGGCATCCGGCAAGGGAAACGGAAATCCGGCGGATGTGCTGCTGACACTTCTGGATAACCTTGGATTTACAGATAATTATATGGAATGTATGGTGCCAACGACAGGAGTTTACCCGATTGCAACGGCAAACAACAAGGAAGATATCAGTGCACCGATCATGTCGAGATTCGCGTTGATTGATATTCCGGATTATACATTTGAAGAAAAGAAGATTATATTCACGAAGTTCGCAATGCCGAAGGTACTGAAGCGCATCGGGCTTCGGGAAGAGGAGTGTGTTGTGACAGATGCGGGCTTAGATGCGGTGATCCATCAGTTTGAGAATACGACGGGAATTCGTGATATCGAGCAGGCGGCGGAACATCTGGCAGCAAATGCCTTGTATCAGATCGAGGTAGAGCATGCAGGACATGTGGTATTTGATGCTGCACAGGTAGAGACGTTGTTTGCATAATGGGATAGAGGAAAACAGGGAGTTTAATAAAAAATGTGTGAAAAGTTGGAGTTCAATGAGAAGTACAAAGCATTTACAGAAGTCTTGCACCGGGAGGTTCAGACCTTCGAACAGTGTGAGGAAGATGTGGTGCAGGCACTTGCGATTGTTGCAGACGATCTGAAGCTTGGCAAAGTGAAATATGAGCTGGATGCTCCGGTATCTAAGATCCGTCCGCACGGGGAGCATCGGGTTGGAAAATTATTTGATAATCAGAAGGGGGCATATGGAAAAGCAAAGCATCAGGTATTTGTACTGCCGGATGGCGGAACAATGACGTTTTCCGTTTATCCGTGTGAGGATGTGGACTACTCAAAGGAAGAACAGGATACGCAGCAGATTTTGCTGAAGGAGATATATATTCAGTTTAGCCGTGTTATGATGCAGGGATTACTGCGCGGCGTATTGCTGACGGATATGGCAACCGGTGTTGCGAATCCGGAGGCGTTTATGCAGTTTATTGGCAAACAGTTAGCGACCGGACAGATTCATACATACACGGTATTTTTCTTCAATGTGCATAATTTCAAATATGTGAATAAGATTTTCCCTTATGAAGAGGGGGACGTTATATTACGCAATTACGCCGGAATGGTAGATAAGATGTTGCTGGATGATGAGATTGTCGCGCGTCTGGGTGGCGATAATTTTGTCGCGTTGGTGAAGAATGAACGGAGTGAAATTATTTTATCGAAGCTCCAGAATCTCCGGCTGTATCATCGAACCGAAATCAAGGAAAAAGAGTTTGTATTCGGGGCGACGATCGGTGTCGGTAAGCTGGATGATATCCGGGCACCGCGAGATGTTATGGCACGCGCAAGTATTGCATATCAGGCTGCCAGACAGAAGGGCAGCGGAACGGTTGCATTTTATTCGACAGAGATCCAGAATAAAATAATGGAGGCACAGGGAATCATTGCAAGCTTTCTTCCTGCGCTCGAGGCACATGAATTTGTGGTCTATTATCAGCCGAAGGTCGATGCCAATACGAACAAAATCTGTGGTGCAGAGGCGTTGGTACGTTGGATGCATGAGGGCAGACTGATTCCACCGATGCAATTTATTCCACAGCTTGAACGGGAAGGAAGCGTGTGCAGGCTTGATTATTATGTATTGGAAGAAACATGTCGGTTTATCCGCAAGCGGCTGGATGAAGGAAAGACGGTTCCGTGTATCTCTGTGAATTTCTCCAGAAGACATCTGGAGGAAGATTATCTGGTGAAAAAGATCGTCAATGTGATTGACAAGTACGGTATCGATCATGGTTATATCGAGATTGAGCTGACAGAGAGTGAGGATTTTCAGAACTATGAGATTATGTCGGAGATTGTCGATGGACTTCGCAGCGAAGGTATCGCAACTTCGATTGATGATTTTGGAACCGGTTATTCATCCTTGAACATGATCAAGAAGGTAGATCTGAATGTGATTAAGATTGATAAGTCATTTATTCCAATGGAGACAGAATATCCGGGCAAGGAGACGGACATGGTAATGTTTGTCAGTATCGTTGATCTGGTGCGCAAGCTCGGGAAGAAGACGATTGCAGAAGGGGTAGAGACGAAGGAACAGTTACGGTATTTAAGACAGGTTGGCTGTGATATTGTGCAAGGATATGTATTTGATAAGCCGATGCCGGAAAGCGAATTTGAAGTACGGCTGGAACAGGGATATAAGGATGAGGAGTAACGATGGGTAGTGAAGAAAAACGATATGCATTATTGATTGATTCGGATAATGTATCTGCCAAATATATAGATACAATTTTTGATGAATTGGCGGACCGTGGTATGGTAACGGTGCGAAGAATCTATGGGGACTGGGCGCGAAGTGTCAATGGATGGAATCGAGCAACTTTGCTTCGAAATTCCATCGTTCCGATCCAGCAGTTCGCCTATACCCAGGGTAAGAATGCGACGGATTCGGCGATGATTATTGATGCGATGGATCTGCTCTATACTGGAAATCTGGATGGATTCTGCCTGGTGTCGAGTGACAGTGATTTTACCCGGCTGGCAGAGCGTCTGCGAGAGGCTGGTAAGGAAGTAGTCGGCATGGGTGAGAACAAGACGCCGGAAGCATTTGTCAAGGCGTGTACGAGCTTCAAGATGCTGGATGCGCTCATTCGCGAAGATATCTCACAGGTCACGGATGAGAAAAATGTTGCGAAAGTATCAACCGAGAAAAATGAAAACAGCTCGAATATTACAAGCATTAAGTCTATTCAGAAGGTAATCTATGATATCATTGATGGCAATGCTGATAATAATAAACTGACGCATGTCGGCGAGATTGGAAGCAAATTACAGGCACGTTTCTCTGATTTCGATGTGCGGAATTATGGGTACTCGAAGCTTACAACATTTATAAATGAGGCATTTGGTAATTTCGAGGTCATTTCCCAGAATCGTCAGAATTATGTGAAGATTATCGATGATGTTGTACCGAAGAGGGAAATTGAGGAGCAGATTATTCAGATTCTGAAGAAGAATCCACAGAAGAACAGCAATATGGGACTCTTAAACAGTACGTTAAAAAATGAGAACCGGAATTTCAGTATCAAGAAATATGGATACAGCAAATTTTCCAGCTTCCTGAAGAGCTTTGGCTGTTTTAAGATTGATGGAGATAAGGTGTCGCTACAGTAGGCGGGTATATATGCTATATATGAGAGCAGAAGTGAACGATACGGATGAAAGCGAAAAATAAGCATAAGGAGACGACATATGGGCAAATCCGGAATGAACGAAATCGAAGAAGATACAGCAAAAGAGACTGGGATGCAAGAACAGGGCAGGAAGAACAAACACAAAAGGAATAAAGATAAAGGACAGAAGCTTTCTGCCCGCGATGTAACAAAGCTTCTGAAGTGGGTGATCATCTTAGCGGTCGTAGTTATTCTTGTTGTGGTTGGCTATAAGCTTGCAAAGCAGCTTGGATGGTTCGGGTTGAAACCGAAGGTAGAGACGACGATCCTTACAAGCAGCCAGCTAGAACAGGTGTTGCAGATAGATGATTTATCAGTCTGTGAGATTACCTACAACGGTGTGGCAGAGGTGCCGCAGAAGAATCATCCGACGAAGGTTGCCTACTATGTCTCTTATGAGGCCGAAGTGAAGGCAAGTATCAACATGGCAGATATTGATGTTCAGATCGATGACAATGTCGGAGAAGGGCAGGCGAAGAAAATCATTGTGACGCTGCCGCAGTTGCAGGTCAAGCAGATTGATGTCGATATGGCTTCGCTTGACTATATGTTTGTCAAGAAGAGTGCGAACACGGCAGATGTATCCGAGGAAGCGTATGCGGCATGTATCGCAGATGCAGGTTCTGAATGCCGGGGAAATGAAGTGTTCTTACAGATGGCGAAAGAAAATTGTGAGAATACAGTCAAGGCACTGCTCATGCCGATCATAGAGAATCAGGATGAGTCGTATGAACTGGTGATTCAGTAGGGGACGAAGGAGGAGAAACAAATGAAGAAATTAAAAAAATTCGTAGTCCTTTGTCTTGCAGTTATTATGCTGTTCACTGCATGTGGAAAAAAAGGTGAAGAAGTAACGAAAGAATTGAGCATTACGCAGATGCAGACAATCTGTGAGCTGGCAACACTCAAATGTTATTATCATAATGTGGCAAAGCTGACGAAGGAAAAGGAAGTTCTGTGGTGGGATACATCGGCAGAGCTTTGGATCGAGTATTCCGGCATCGTAAAGCTCGGTGTGGACATTGCGAATCTGGATATGCAGGTAGATGGCGATCAGGTAACGATCACGATGCCAAAGGCAGAGGTGCTTAGCTGTCAGGTGGATCAGACGTCGTTAAATGAAGACTCCTATTACACAACCCGTGAAGGACTTGGCGCAGAGAAGATCAATGCGGACGATCAGACGGAAGCAATCAAGACTGCACAGGAAAATATGCTGGAGAATGTCCAGTCGGATGAATCCCTGTTGCAGCAGGCGCAGCAGCGGGCACAGGAGCTGTTAGAGCAGTATGTGAAGAACGTCGGTGATGCGATGGGCAAAACGTATGAAGTGAGTTTTGTGATTGCGGACGAAGCCGGAACTAATACAGTAAGTACAGATGAAAGTGATAATTGATAGGAATGAAAAAGAGCCGTTGCGATTGCAACGGCTCAAGTTCTTTGAGGGGAGGGAGTTTCGATTTATGTTAATCCTCGTCCTCGACATCTCTACGCAGATAAATCAGTTTTCGGAATGCTGGTACGATCTGTGCAGCAACGACTGCTTTCACAAGATCAAGTGCAATAAAAGGAAGAAAACCGGCTACAAAAGCAGCCTTGATACTGCAACCTGATGCGATCATAATCCAGAGAGAACCGACTGCATCAACGAGAACAGCGGATAACATAGCGACAATAGTATAACGGATACGATTGTACTTCTTTCCGCGAAAGATCGGAATCAAAATGGCGATGAAGATAAAGGCGAAGGAAAAACCGCCGTAAGTGCCAAATAAGTAGCCCGGACCTGCCTGTCCACCAACGAAAACAGGAACACCGATCAATCCGAGTAACATCCAGATCAGTCCGATGAAGAAGGATTCTGCAAGTGGAAATACAAGTGCAATCAGGGTGATTACAAAATTCAAAAGAGTGATGTGTGTTCCGTTTGGCAGCGGGATGCTGATATAAGCGGATACACACAGGATGGCTGCGAAAAGTGCCATCATGACAATTGAGTAGGTTGAAAATTTGCTTTTTGTTTTTGTGTCCATTTCTTTTTCTCCATAGTTTCTGTTATAATAGCCATGCTATTGTTGAATTCATAGCAGGTACATGATGTAGAATAGCAGATGAAAATAAGAATGTCAACCTAAAATGGATAGAAAAGTTGACATTGTAAACTTTGGGAAATATAATAGGAAACATTGAGTGAGAAAATGAAGAACAAATTTGAAAAAATATTTGAACAACTGGCTGATTTTCATATGCTTGATGGATACGATGGCTGGATGATCGGGGCGTGTGTGTATGCGCAGCGGGAAGCGGCAGGAGAACGCGTATCAGGCACAGAATTTGGCTGTGGGAATGATCTGACAGTAGTTCAAAATCAGAAAATCAAAATTCAAAATTCCTGCAAGTCCGAGATTGTGAAGAAAACTGCAAGCTTTGCGGTTATGCGGAATCAGATAGAAGAGGATGGAATCGTGTATCAGCTGGAGTTGCATGTGGTAAGGCCGGAGGTGCAGGGGGCAGTTACTAGCAAACAAGCAGGTATGGAAAAAAATATGGCCATGAATGTCGAGAAATCAAAGCTGGAAGAACAGCGGATGAATCTACACCATTCGGTCGGAACGGAAGAAAACGCGGACACAGGCGGGGAAAAAACGTTTTCATTTACGCATTCCGATATCCTTCGATTTGTGGATGCCGTAGGCGATACGAATTCGATTCACCGGACGGCGCATGCGGTTGTGCCGGGGCTTTTGATGGTGGAGAGGATGCTTGATATGTGGATGAAAAAACAGCCGGAAACGGAAACTGATGTAGAGTTGCAGGCGGGAATGAAGAACGAGATGCAGGCAGGCGCGCAGGCGGGAATGAAGAACGAGATGCAGGCAGGTGTGCAGGTGGAAACGCAAAATGAGATGCAGGCGGGAATGCAGGATAGCAAAACGTTTATTTGCAGATTCCGTTTTGAAAAACCGGTATATGTAGATGAGAAGCTGCAGGTGGAGGCAAGAACCGAACGCGGAAAGCAGATCTATGAATGTAAACGAGAGGATAGGGAAATCGTATGGAACATGCGTATATTATAGACGGACGCCGCAGCTATATCGGTGTCGAAAATGGAATGTATAAACATCTGCCAGCCGAGGTGCTTGCGGCGGAGGTACTCTGTGCGCTTGTACCGGAAGATGTACGTCAGACTGTCGATGAGGTGATCGTCGGAAATGGAGTTGGAGCCAGTGGAAATATTGGCAGACTGGCAACGCTTACGGCACATTTCCCACAGGCGGTTCCCGCGTACACAGTGGATATGCAGTGTGGATCGGGATTGGAAGCACTGACGATTGCCGCGGCGAAGATCCGAAGTGGACAGGCAGATCTGATTGTGGCAGGTGGCGTGGATAGTTCGTCAACGGCACCGCGACGTGCGTATAACCGGAATCATCCGGACTATGAACGCTATGGAGGCGAGGAATCCTTTTATTCCGTCGCAAAATTTGCACCGGGCGAGCATGATCCGTATGCGATGATCCGCGGCGCAGAGCGTGTGGCACTGGATGTGCAGATGACCAGACAGGAATTAAATAAATGGGTATTACGTTCACATTCTCTCGCAAAACAGGCAAGAGAAGCTGGCGTGCTAGAACCATATCTGGTCGGCGTGCAGGGGGCAACTGCAGACGCGGGTATCAGGGATCGCATAAGTGAACGATTCTTAGATAAGCTACCACCGCTTTTGCCGGACGGAGCGATACTAACAGCCGGAAATACATGCTTGATGCATGATGGTGCGGCATTTTTGATGGTGGCATCGGAGCGGTATGTAAAGGAGCATAATCTGACACCGCTTGCGGAAATCGTTGATTCCGTAACGGTTGGCGGGAATCCGGACAAAAGCCCGGAGACAGCAATACTTGCCATTCAGAAATTACTTGCCAAGACGAAACATACGGCGGAAGATATCGCGGTATTTGAATGTAATGAGGCATTTGCAGTAATTGATGAGCTTTTTGCGCGTGCCTATCCGGAAGCAGTTGACCATTACAACCGGTATGGTGGGGCGCTCGCATATGGACATCCATATGGCGCCTCAGGAGGCATCATTACGATACATGCATGCCGGGCGCTGCAGGAGACACCGGGCTATGCAGTATGCAGCATTGCGGCAGCCGGCGGCATCGGACATGCGCTGTTGCTGCGGGCGGGAGGAATGTAACATGCAGTATATTGATTATCTGACAAAACAACCATCGGACAAAGACGCAATCATCATCAATGGTGATCGCTATACATACGGAAAGCTCTATGTGCTTGTGCAGGATGCACGCGCGCGCCTTCCGCAGGTTGCAGAAAAACATCTGTATCCGATTCGGGAGACCGGAATCCTGAAACAGTTGGTTTTATTTCTGGCGTGTGCGGGAACAAATCAGGTACCAGTTATCGTGCCGGCGGACAGCAAACTTGAAGTAACAGATCCGCTGTTTGATACGCCCGTGCCGGAGCGCGCGGTAATGGCAGTGATGACATCCGGAACAACCGGGATTCCGAAGATTTTATTCCGAAGCTTTGAAAGTTGGGCGGATTTCTTCGCGATACAGAATGCGGTGTTTGGCGTGGATGCGGACAGCCGGCTGTTCGTACAGGGAAGCCTTGCATTTACCGGGAATCTGAATCTCTATATGGGACAGCTTGCGGCAGGCGGCACGCTGATTGCGGAGGATGTATTCCTGCCGGGCAAATGGGAGCAGGTGATGGCGCGCGAAAGGGCGAACGGTATTTACCTGATTCCGTCCAAGTTACTTATGCTGCCTCGCGTATTTAAGGGTGTAAATGCGAATATCCGCACGATCATTTCGGGCTCGCAGAGCCTTGGGCGAAAGGATGCGGAAGTGTTGAAGAAGATATTTCCGAATACGGAGATTACATTATATTACGGTGCGAGCGAGCTGAATTATATCACGTATGTGAAGTCCGCGGACATGACGGAAGAGCGGAACCTGATCGGCAAACCATTTCCGGGAGTGCGGGTGTTCATACAGGATGATGAAATGTACGTGGACAATGCATTTCACGTGGAGAATATTACCGTGCCGTATTCGCTGAAGGATAGCGGGCGGATGGATTTGCAGGGAAATTTCTATTTCCTTGGACGGACGGATGATATCGTTGGCGTGCGTGGACGCAAGGTGTCGATGATGAAGATTGAAAATGCGTTGGAGGAAGTCGCCGGTATCACAGAGGCGGCGGTCGTTCTGCTTCCGAAGGAAAAGGATGCGGACATGCCGGCGGAGATCGTGAGTGCATTTGTGACGGTGGAAGGCACGGACGTGCCAGAGAATCTGCGGCAGCAGTTGAAGGAAAAGTTGGCGGATTTTGAGATTCCGAAGCGTGTGATTGTTCTGGAGGCGTTCCCGAAGAACACAAGTGGGAAAGTGGATAAAGCGCGGTTAAAGAAGATGTGGATAGAGCAAGAGCCACAATAAATTTATTTCACAGTATGGAGGACCGGACGGTGATACGGGCAGAACAGGTAAGATTTCAATATAAAAAGCGGGATGTCGATGGAAACGTGATTGCGACGGAGGAAATCTTAAAAGGCGTAGATATTACAATTAAAAAGGGGGAATTCATCGCGTTGCTTGGCAGAAATGGTTCCGGCAAGACGACGTTCTCGAAGCAGTTAAATGCAATCCTTCGACCGTCGGAAGGTACGGTGACGGTAGATGAGATGGGAACCAAGGATGCGGATAAGTTGTACGAGATTCGCCAGCGCGTCGGCATGGTGTTCCAGAATCCAGACAATCAGATGGTGGCAGCAAATGTGGAAGAAGAGGTTGCATTCGGCCCGGAGAATCTGGGAATGGAGTCGGATACAATCGTGGCACGTGTGAAGCAGGCACTTGAACAAGTGCGGATGTGGAAGCGCAGAAAGACGGCTCCGAATCATCTGTCGGGCGGACAGAAACAGCGGATTGCGATTGCAGGAATTCTTGCGATGCACCCGGATTATATTGTCTTAGATGAACCGACTGCGATGCTTGATCCGAAAGGACGGAAAGAAGTGATGGAAGCATTACAGCGGTTGAATCAGGAACAGGAAATGACTGTGATTCTGATTACCCACGATATGGAAGAGGCGGCACTTGCGAGCCGGGTGATTCTGCTTGCGGACGGACAGATGCGATTTGATGGAAGGCCAGAGAAATTCTTTGGAGCGGATGCATTGCTTGCGGAGATGGGGATGGAGGCACCGCTTTCTTATCGTGTGAGGAAATTAATAGATAGTGATGTGTTCGAGAAAAAGATTGGAGATGCGAGAGTAGAGGAGGCTACGATTGACAAAAGGGAAAAAGTAGCAGAATATGATAAAACTGGAAGAGAATGGGAAGCAAGCTCTGAGCTGGTAGATAAGAAAAAAAACAAAAAGGCTGAAGCAGAGACAGATGAAAAAAATCAAGATCTCCTCTCCCTGCAACATGTTAGCTATATTTACAGCCCGGGAACAGCGTACGAGAAGGTTGCTTTAGACGACGTGAATCTGTCGCTTGGCAAGGGGGAGATTGTTGGACTTGCCGGACATACCGGTTCTGGTAAATCCACCATGATACAACTCCTGAACGGGTTGCTGAAACCGACCAGCGGAACAGTTACATTTGAGGGAAAGGATATTCATGCAAAGGGATATTCTGGGAATTATCTGCGCAGTAAGGTTGGCATGGTGTTCCAATATCCGGAGCATCAGATGATCTGCGATACCGTGTGGGAGGATGTCGCATTTGGACCAAGTAAGCAGGGCTTGACCGGGGAAGCATGCGAGACGCGTGTGGAGGAAGCACTTCGGTTTGTTGACCTGCCAGAGAAATATTATCAAGCATCGCCATTGCAGCTATCGGGCGGACAGAAGCGGCGTGTGGCGATTGCAGGTGTGCTTGCGATGCATCCGGAATATATCATATTGGACGAGCCGGCAGCGGGATTAGACGCAGCAGGAAAGCGCGAAATATTCGACCGGATCCGGCGGATGAGCCGGGAGCAGGGAATCGGAGTTTTACTTGTCTCGCATAGTATGGAGGACCTGGCGGAATACGCAGACCGGATTATTGTGTTGGACGATGGAAAGAAGATATTGGATGACCGACCGGCGCAGATATTTGCCAAGCGGGAGACGCTTGCAGACTGTGGACTGGATGTACCGGAAACTGTGAAACTGGCGGACAAATTGCGCGCAAACGGGTACCAAATTCCACAGAACGTGATTCGAGAAAAAGAGCTGCTCGATTATCTTGGTAATTGCACAAACAGTACAGCAGGAAGAAAAAGCGTTGATACTGAGAACAGATTGGATGAAAGGAAGCAGGGAGATAATTTATGATTCGAGATATTACAATTGGACAATATTATCCTTCGGATTCTCCGATTCATCATCTGGACCCGCGTGTCAAGTTATTCGCAACGCTTCTCTATATTATCGGGCTGTTTCTTAGCAAAAGCCTAATTGTATTTGCGGTGGCAGGCGTAGTATTGATTGCATGTATCGTGATATCGAAGGTGCCGTTTCGATATATGATCAAGGGGCTAAAGCCGGTGTGGATATTGCTGGTATTTATCTGTATCGTAAATGTGTTCTTCGGAAAAGGGGAAGTGTTGTATTTTCAGTGGAAGTTTATTCACATCTACCGGGAAGGAATTATGCAGGCGGTTGTCCGTGTCGTGCGGTTGATGGAGCTGATTTTAGGTTCGTCGCTTATGACATACACAACAACGCCGACCGAGCTGACGGACGGCCTGGAGAAAGCATTTCATCCACTTACGAAGATTCATGTACCGGTGCATGAGATTGCACTCATGATGTCGATTACGCTCCGCTTCATTCCGATTCTGATCGAAGAGTTAGACAGGATCATGAAGGCACAGACGGCGCGCGGCGTGGATTTTGAAGCAGGAAATGTATTCCAGAAAGTGAAACGTACTGGACGGATTTTAATGCCGCTTTTTGCATCCGCAGTTGGACGGGCAGGCGATCTGGCACTCGCGATGGAAGCGCGTTGTTATCAGGCGGGCAGACCGAGAACGAAGATGTATCCGCTTCGATATGCACGTGCGGATGGCGTCGTGTATGTGCTGGCAATCGTATATCTGGCAGGGATGATCGTGTTGAAGGTAATGGTTGGATAATATAAAAACCTATTGACAAATAAAATAACGCTGTTATAATAACGGTGTTATGAAAAATAAAACAATATAAATAACAGCAACAACTAACGAAGAGAAGGAGTAGCTCATGCGACGTGAGACAGCCGGTGTGACGGAATCCCTGCTTCAGGCAGCGAAGGAAGAATTCCTTACCTATGGATTCCATGATGCCAGCATGCGGCGGATATCGGCGGCATGCGGAGTCAGTACCAATTCCATATATACCCGGTTTGGCGACAAGAGCGGACTTTTCACCGCAATCGTACAGGAAGCGGCAGATGGTCTGATGGAGATGTATATGCAGAGCATACAGAAGGCAACCGAGTGTCCGGACATGGATCATGCCATCGAGGAGGGCAACGAGGGAACCGATCAGGTATTGGCGTATATCTACCGGTACAAGGAAGAATTTCAGCTTCTATTCTGTCATTCAGAAGGAACCGAATATGAAGATTATTTTGACAGACTTGCGGCAATCGAGGAGCAGTATTACAGTATATTTGCAAAGCAGTATGCAAAGAAACATGCGGCAGTCGATGATTTTTTCATCCATGTATTCTGCAGGACCGGCTGGCAGTATATCTACGAGGTGTTGACACACGACAAGCCATACGATGAGGCAGCAGCCTTTATGAAGAATGTACAAATCTTCAATTTCGCAGGCTGGAAAGCAGTTTTTGGCTTGTAAATAATATGACATATGATAACAGGCAGTGCATAGCGATGTGCACTGCCAAAAAAATAAAATACAAGTTAGCAAAAACTAACTCAAAAATAAACGTTCAAGGAGGTTTTGTCATGAAGGCAAAAAAGCAAAGTGCATTGTCAAGACTTATGAAAATTGCCGGGAAGCATAAGTATTTTTCTTATGCATCCTGCGTCTTGGCAGCAATCAGTGCATGGGTTGCGCTGATTCCGTTTTATGATGTGTGGCGCATCATAAAGGAGGTCTTAGAAGTCAGACCGGACTATTCAAAAGCAACGCACATCACATCGTATGGATGGCAGGCGGTAGGATTTGCCCTGCTCGCAATGGTGCTTTATATCGGAGCTTTGATGTGCTCCCATAAGGCAGCATTCCGCGTGCAGACAAATATGCGTATCGCGATGATGAACCACATCATGAAGCTTCCACTTGGTTATGTGGAGACAGAGGGAACCGGAAAGATTCGAAAGATCGTTATGGATTCCTCCGCAGCGACAGAGACATTTCTGGCACACAACCTGCCAGATAAGGTCGTATCAAGAGCAACACCGATCGGGCTGCTTGTACTGATGGCAAGCTTTGACTGGCGTCTTGGTCTGATCAGCCTGATTCCTGCCGTATTCGCATTCCTTATCATGGGTACGATGATGATGGGACCGAAGATGGCAGAGGATATGAAGCAGTATCAGAACTCGCTGGAGACAATGTCCTCCGAGGCAGTAGAGTATGTGCGAGGCGTACCGGTCTTAAAGACATTTGGACAGACAATCTTCTCATTCAAACGGTTTAAGGCAGCCATCGATGAATATGAGAAATGGACGATCGATTATACGAAATCCATGATGATTCCGATGATCGGATTTACCGTATTCTGTAATGGTATTTTCGCCGCATTGATCGTAGCCGCTTATACATTAGGTGGAAATACGGTCACAGACAAATTTGTATTGAATCTGATCTTCTACATATTGGTGACTTCGGTACTCACAACAACGCTGATGAAGGTTGCGTATGCAGGCGAATCACAGATGCTTGTCGAGGATGCATTGAACCGAATGGACGAGGTATTAAATGCGAAGGAACTTCCGGAGGCAGCAAATAAGCAGACATCGAAGGATGCATCCATCGCGTTGAAGGACGTGACATTTGCTTACGATGAGGCAAAGGCAAATGCGATCGACGGCATCACGCTTTCCGTCAAGGCAGGTTCCCATATCGCGTTTGTTGGTCCGTCCGGTGGTGGTAAGACGACGCTGGCATCACTGATTGCAAGATTCTGGGATGTCAAGAGTGGCAGCATCGAGATCGGTGGTGTGGATGTGAAGAACATTGACAGCAAGGAGCTGATGAATCAGGTATCATATGTATTTCAGGATAGTAAGCTGCTTAAGACCTCCATTCTGGAAAATGTTCGTATGGGCAGACCGGATGCGACGGACGCCGAGGTAATGGAAGCGCTGGAGAAGGCGCAGTGCAGCGACATCATCGAGAAGCTTCCGGACGGTGTGAACACGGTGATCGGCTCGAAGGGAACGTATGTATCCGGTGGTGAGATGCAGCGCCTGTCGATCGCGCGGGCATTCCTTAAGAATGCGCCAATCCTGATCTTAGATGAGGCGACTGCATTTGCTGATCCGGACAATGAGAGACAGGTGCAGCGTGCATTTGATAATCTGTCCAAGGATAAGACAGTAATCATGATCGCACATCGTCTGTCGACGGTGACAAATGCGGATCAGATCTACGTATTGAAGGACGGAAAGATTGCAGAGTCCGGTACACATGATGCGCTGGCAGCCAAGGACGGCATCTACACACATATGTGGAACGAATATAACAAGTCCGTGAACTGGCAGGTAGGAAAGGCAGGTGCAACCGCATGATCGAGAAATTGAAACATAAATATGCACTGTCCGAAAACGGTGCAAAGAACATGATAAAAGCGTTTGTGGCAGTCACAATCGCGAACCTTGTGCTGATGTTGCCGGTTGGGCTTCTGTATCAGCTTACCTCGTATCTGCTTGATGGCAAGGTGCCAAAGGATAAGCTTGGATTCTTCATCGGCGGAATCGTCGTAGTATTTTTACTTGTAGCAGTTACAACTTATTTCCAATATAACGCAACCTTCTTTTCCACCTATGTCGAAAGTGGTGTGCGTAGACGTGCGCTTGCTGAGAAGCTTCGCCGCCTGCCACTTTCCTTCTTCGGGAAAAAGGATCTGTCCGATCTGACGAATACGATCATGTCAGACTGTGCATTGCTCGAGACAGGAAGCTCCCACTGGATTCCGGAGCTGATCGGTTCGATGATCTCCACAACGATTATTGTAATTGGATTGTTGTTCTTCAACTGGAAGATGGCACTTGCCGCTGTATGGGTGATGCCGATTGCATTTATCATCGTACTGACTTCGAGAAAAGGTCTGAAGTCTGTACAGAAGAAGACAATGACATATAAGCTTTCCTGTCTTGATGGAATTCAGGAGGGACTGGAGACGATCCGTGACCTGCGTTCAAACAACATGACAGAGACGTACATGGAAGGCTTGAATAAGAAGATCAAAACCGTAGAGAAAAATGCCATCGTGCTGGAATTTAAGAATGCAGCTTATGTATGTTCCGCACAGATGATCCTGAAGCTCGGCATTGGAACGGTTGCATTGGTTGGTAGTATCCTGCTTGTAAATGGAAAGATCAATGTACTGACATTGTTCGTGTTCCTGCTTGTTGTAACAAGAATGTATGAGCCTTTGCAGATTGCATTGCAGAACCTGTCCGCTCTGATCAGTCTGGAGCCAAGCTGTGAGCGTATGGATGAGATCCTGTCACACGAAGAGCAGACTGGTGCAGAGACACTGACGAACAAGGGCTATGATATCGTATTTGACCACGTTGCATTTGCCTATGACAGTGGCGAGCAGGTGCTCTCCGATGTCAGCTTCACAGCAAAGCAGGGGCAGGTAACAGCCCTGATCGGACCATCCGGTGGTGGTAAGACGACTGTATCGAGACTGGCAGCAAGATTCTGGGATATCCAGAAGGGTACTGTCACGGTCGGAGGCATGGATGTATCGAAGATCGAGCCGGAGAAATTGCTTTCCCTTTATTCCATCGTGTTCCAGGATGTAACACTCTTCAACAACACGGTTATGGAGAACATCCGGATCGGTCGCAAGGATGCAACGGACGAGGAAGTTATGGCAGCAGCCAGGCTTGCAAACTGTACGGACTTTATCGAGAAATTACCGGACAAATGGAACACCATGATCGGGGAAAATGGTTCCGAATTATCCGGTGGTGAGCGGCAGAGAATCTCCATCGCACGTGCATTCTTAAAGGACGCACCAATCATCTTGATGGATGAGGCAACCGCCTCGCTGGATGTGGATAATGAGTCCGTGATTCAGGAGTCCATCTCCAAGCTGATCCGGAACAAGACAGTTCTGATTATTGCACACCGTATGCGTACGGTCGATGGGGTTGACCAGATCATTGTATTAAAGGATGGCGTGGTAGCTGAGCAGGGAACACCGTCAGCGTTGAAGGAGAAGAATGGTATCTATAAGCATATGGTCGATGTGCAGTTAGAGAGCGAACAGTGGAAATATAATTAAGGTATAAGAACGAGATGTGAAGACATTCCAGAGTATAGACTTTGGAGTGTCTTTTCTTTTACAAAGAAATGCAAATGCTATCTTGTCTGCGGATCAAAATAAGCATACAATAAGGACAGTGTTGGGGAAAGGGAGGAACGCTGACATGCGTTATTATATTGCAGATTTACATTTCTGCCATGAAAATTTGAATACACGTATGGACTGTCGCGGCTTTGAGAGCGGCGAAACCATGAATGAATATATGATCGCACAGTGGAATTCACGTGTGCGTAAACGCGATGAGGTTGTGATCTTGGGAGATTTCTGTATTTCAAAAAAGGGAGAAGTTGCAAATGCCATTCTCGAACGGTTGAATGGAAAGAAGTATCTGATCATCGGAAATCATGATCATTTTATTGCGAACAAACAATTTGATCCATCGCATTTTGAATGGATCACACATTATAGGGAAATCAATGATAACAACCGCAAGGTGATTCTGTGCCATTATCCGGTTATGTGCTACAACGGGCAGTACCGCCGGAATGCGAAGGGAGAACCGAAGACATACATGCTGTATGGACATGTGCATAATACGTATGATGAGTACCTGATCAATGAATTCCAGAATCAGACACGCACCTGCACACGCCCGGTGCTTGGAAAATCTGGCGGGGAAGAAATGGTTTCCATTCCGTGCCAGATGATCAACTGTTTTTGTATGTTCTCGGATTATGTCCCGCTCACGCTCGATGAATGGATCGAAGTGGATCGCAAGCGGCGGGCAATCATGAAGCGGGAGAGCGATTGCTAAGAATTTTTTCCCGGCGTCGAATCAATCCGGCTGTACCGGAAGTCGCAGTGAGTTGCACCTTCTGCGATCGTCTGTGTCCGGACTAAGCGCATGTGCATCATGTCGGCAAGCACATAGTCCATGCGGCAGAGATATCTGGCAAGTTCGAAACATCCCTCATCCCGGCACAGACTGCAGATGCCGCATGTATGATAATCGTAGCCAAGCTCGAAATCATCATTCGCGCCGCCTTCTAAGATGTCAACGACCCAGTCATTTTCGTATTTCCGTTTATGGGAGTCGGCAGACCATTTTTTCCGGGCTGGAAGCTTCTTCGCATCGAGATAGCTGTCTGCATTTCCCATGACCTTGTGGAACAACTGATTGGCGGAGAGGCCGTCCTTATACAGGGCATAACATTCCTCCGGGGATAAGGTTGTGTTCCGGTTTAATGCGATGAAATATGCGCCCATGCAGTAGGAACTCATCAGCCGGGATTTTCCGATATCCTTGGCGCGCGTCAGGATGGCACGGTATTCCTGTTTGATCGCCTTGCTGTCAATCTGCAAATGCTGCCTTTTTGCCTGCTTCATGCAGGAGCTGTGATAAAAATATCCAAATAATTTCTGTGAGAATCCGTACTTCAACTAAATCATCCTTTCTTAGCAAAATCTATCTCAATGATCTGGCACATCTTGGACTTGTAATCCAAGTGTCGCTTCGATGCCGTGCATCAGCACATCCATCGCCTCTAAAAATGCCTGCTTCATCTCCTCGGTGAAGCCGTCCTTGCAGGTATCATCGGCGATCATCTCACAGATCATCGAGAACTCAGACAACGACAGCATGTAACATGTTTTCTCGGATAGCTGATTCCTCGCAAGTCCACGCACGTATAACTCATGATAAAAGCGCGTTGCGAATTCGTTGCATCGCGCTATATAAACTTTGCGGAAGTTCCGGATATAGGTGCCGGAATCGTTTTTTAACAGCATGTGGAAGAGCTGCATATCGTCCTCTAACAGCTCGAGGGTCCGGATGGATATGCGGGAATAGAATACCTGCATCAGCTGCTCGTCGGACATTGCCGAAAAGTCAATATCCAGCATGGACTCACTCAGTGCCATCAGCTTATTTCCGCTCTCTGCGAATATCTCACCGAACATTTCTTCCTTTCCTGAAAAATGCTTGTATATCGCACCGGGGGTAATGCCCGCCCGCGCAGCAATCTTTCGCATGGACGCTTCCTGATAGCCGCATTCCAAGAAAATCTCTTTCGCACTTTGTAAAATTGTCGCTCTGGTCGCTTTTGTGCTCTCGCGCATAATTGTACTCCTTTGGTAAACACTGTTTACTTTATAGCACAGGAAACGGGGAAATGCAAGGTGGAATGTTGAGGTGAAGGGAAAATAATCAATTCTATTAAATTCAAAATCAAAAATTTTATTTTTATCATCCGCACAATTATGATAGAATTAAGCGTAAGTGAATTATAACAGAAGAGACGAATGAGGGAGGATATAAAAATGGCAGAAGGAAAAGATTTATTGCAGGTACTATGGAGCGGGGCAGATGTACTGCGTGGAAAGATGGACGCCAATGAGTACAAGACATACTTGCTTGGATTGGTTTTCTATAAATATTTATCAGATTCGTATCTATCAAAAGTGTATGATCTGTTGAATGATGCAAAGCCGGATAGTCTGGAAGAGGCACAGACAGCCTACGAAGAAATTATGGAGAGTGAAGATGCAGAGGAGCTGCTGGAGGAATTGAAAGAATCTTTGCATTATACATTAGATCCGGACATGACCTATGTCAGCATCTTAAAGGATGCGAAAAACAACGCATTCAATCGAGAGAAATTACAGGCAGCATTTAATCGGATTGAAGAGTCTGATGAATTGTTTCATGGACTTTTTGCGGATGTAGATCTGTATTCAAATCGATTGGGAACCGGAGACCAGAAGCAGAGCGCGACGATCGCAGAAGTAATTAAGGTATTGGACGATGCAGATCTGATTCATACCGAGGGCGATGTACTGGGAAATGCATATGAGTATCTGATTGGTCAGTTTGCTTCGGAAACGGGAAAGAAAGCAGGAGAATTCTATACACCACATGGACCGGCACAGATCTTATGTCGTATTGCAATGACCGGACAGGAAAATAAAAAAGGATTGCAGGTATATGATCCGTGTATGGGTTCCGGTTCATTGATGCTTAGCTGTAGGAATTATTCCGCAGAGCCAGACTTTATCAAATATTACGGACAGGAACTGATGCCATCCACTTACAACCTTGCTCGTATGAATATGTTCCTGCATGGCGTACTGCCGGAGAATCAGCATCTGCGAAATGGAGACACCTTGGATGCAGACTGGCCAACCGATGAAGAAACAGAGTTTGATGCAGTAACGATGAATCCGCCGTATTCTGCAAATTGGTCGGCGGCAGAAGGCTTCAAACAGGATGAACGATTTATGGATTATGGTGGAAAGCTGGCACCGAAATCAAAGGCAGATTATGCATTTTTGTTACATGGGTTCTATCATCTGAAACAGACAGGAACTATGGCGATTGTGTTACCGCATGGTGTGTTGTTCCGTGGAGCAGCAGAGGGGAGCATAAGGAAGACCTTACTGGAAAATGGTTCGATCTATGCCGTGATTGGTCTGCCATCGAACATGTTCTACAATACGTCGATTCCTACTTGTATTATCGTGCTGAAGAAGCACCGCGAAGGGCGCGATGTGTTATTTATCGATGCATCCAAATTGTTCGAAAAAGAGAAAAAGCAAAATGTGATGAAAGAGGAACATATCGATCATGTTCTGGAATTATACAATAATCGTAAAACGGTAGAGAAAGAAGCATATCTCGCGTCTTATGATGACATTGTGGCAAACGATTTCAATTTGAATATTCCAAGATATGTGGATACAACGGAAGAAGAGGAAGAAATCGACTTAAAGGCATTGACACAGAGTATGCGTGAGACAGACAAGCAGATCAAAGAGGAAAATGCAGCGTTAGTCGGAATGATGAAAGAACTGACATTTCAGGATGATGCGACGAAAGAGGCTGTTGAGGCGTTTATTCGTGTGCTTGAGGAGGTGTAAGATATGAATACACCGAAGATTCGATTTAAGGGATTTAAAGACGATTGGGAACAGCGTAAGTTCTCTGAACTTGTTACTATAGAAAGAGGAGGTTCTCCAAGACCTATAGATAGATTTATTACAAAAGAAGAAAATGGATTAAACTGGATAAAAATTGGAGATGCTCCTGAACAAGGAAATTATATTACAAAAACGGAAGAGAAAATAAAACCAGAAGGGCTTTCTAAGACAAGAGAAGTTCATCCTGGAGATTTAATATTATCAAATTCTATGAGTTTTGGTAGACCTTATATATTGGCAATTGATGGCTGTATTCACGATGGTTGGTTAGCTATCAGAGATACTGAAAAAAGATTTGATTTGAAGTTTTTATGTACGTTACTTGGTACTGATAATATGTTAAGCCAGTATAAGGCAATGGCTGCTGGGAGTACAGTTAATAATCTCAATAAAGAGCTTGTTGGAGCCACTACAGTATCATACCCTGTAATGGATGAACAAGTAAAACTTGGAGAATTTTTTGATGGTATAGATCACCTCATCACTCTTCATCAGCGTAAGTGTGATGAAACAAAACAACTCAAAAAATTTATGCTTCAAAAAATGTTTCCGAAAAATGGTGAGAAAAATCCAAAAATTCGATTTGAAGGATTTACGGACGATTGGGAACAGCGTAAGCTTAGTGAAATTTGCGAAAGAATAACCAGAAAAAATAGAAATAATGAATCAGATTTACCACTTACAATAGCTTCACAGTTTGGATTGATTGACCAGAGAGACTTTTTTAATAAGGTTGTAGCAGCCAAAGATATGAGCAATTATTATCTATTGAAAAAAGGAGAATTTGCATATAACAAGAGCTATTCTAATGGTTTTGATTATGGTTCTATAAAAAGGCTAAATGCCTATAAACAGGGCTGTTTATCGACATTATATATATGTTTTGGAATTACTTCAGATGAAGTAGAATCAGACTATTTGGAGTGCTTTTTTGATACTCTTAAATGGTATGGAGATTTGTCTATGATATGTGCAGAGGGCGCAAGAAATCATGGATTACTTAATGTAGATACAAAGGGATTTTTTGATGAGGTAACAGTGGATTTACCGAAGTCTTTAGAAGAACAAAAGAGAATATCAGTATATATGAATGCTTTGAACCGCCTCATCACTCTTCATCAACGTAAGTGTGAAAAATTGAAAGAATTGAAGAAATATATGTTACATAATATGTTTGTTTAATATGCAAACGCTAGCCTTTAGAAACGATTCCTTGCAAATATGTATTGTATATACATTTTTTCTTTAGATAGTATAATTAAAGCAGAAGTGTAAAAGGGTTGATTGGCTAATGGAGGGATTACAGAATGGGTAAAATTATTTTATATCATGGAACGCAAAATAAAATAGTGACACCTGTCTTTGGTGGTGGAAACGATAAACATGATTATGGGCGTGGATTTTATCTGACGGAAGTATTGAATCTAGCCAAAGAGTGGGCGGTTTGTGTACCGAATAGCGAAAATGGATGGGTACATAAATATGAATTGGATTGTACAGGATTGAAGATTCTCGATTTTCAAGAGAAAGATGTACTGAATTGGTTAGCAGAGCTTATGAAACATCGGGATGCGGCGGATTCCAAAAGATATAGAATGTTAGCGGCGAAGTTCATTGATAAATACGGAATTGATACAAGCGACTATGATGTGATAAAGGGTTGGAGAGCCGACGCATCGTACTTTTATATTGCAAAAGAATTTGTGCGAGACAACATAGATATGGATATATTGGAGGAACTGTTATCATTGGGCGGTTTGGGAATCCAGTATTGTATCAAATCAGAACGGGCATATGCACAATTGCATGAAATTGAGGAAGATATGATCTCAGTTCCATATAGTGAATTCAATGAACAATACAATCAACGGGATATAGAAGCCAGAGATAATATGAGAAAACTGGTTGATTCAGAAGCAAATAAGGTAACGAAGGTATTTAGTACATTATTGTAGAGGTGATAGGGTATGGGAGCATACGCAGAAGCATATTTAAGTGATGTAGTTGAGAATCAGGGAAAGTTATTCGATTATGTTGCGGAAACATTCCCGGATAAGGACACAGAGGATTTTATCAATTTCTATATGCAGAGTAACACACGGAAAAGCATCGATGAATCACAGGCATATGTGAACACGATGGATGCAAAAACTTTGTGGGAGTATTTCTGCAAAACTGAAGAATATGCATTGAAAGATGGGAAAGCACTTGCTGGATTCCTTCCGGATTGGGTAGGTGAATTTTATGCATATTATCAGTGGTTCTATAATATTCCCAGCCGGGAAGTTGTGAAGAAAATCCCGCTTAGTTTCTTGAAGAAAGCATATCCGGGATTGCATGATTTAGAACTCGATTTAGCGGTACAAAAGGTGGGTGAACCAGAGTGAAAGTAATAACATTTCACAATCCAGACGAGGAAAATGGATGTTTCAGTAATTGGTATCTGTCTGATTTTACAATTGGTGATGTGAAATATACTTCATTGGAACAGTATATGATGCATCAAAAAGCTTTGCGGTTTCACGATGAAAATATTGCGGCACAGATACTTGCAACAGATGATGTAGCTTATATCAAAGAGCTAGGACGTAAGGTATCTGGCTTTGATAATCATGTTTGGAATGGTATGAGGCAGATTATCGTCTATGAAGGTTTAGTGGCGAAATTCACGCAGAACTCAGAGTTAAAAAGAGTGTTACTTGATACAGGCAAAGCAGTTCTTGCAGAAGCAGCTGTGAATGATAGAATTTGGGGCATTGGGTTGTCTATGAGTGATCCGAAAAGATTAGATCCAAGCGAATGGAAAGGACAAAATCTGATGGGATATGCATTGATGCTGGTAAGAGAGAAATTAAGATAACATAAACAATGAATAGTAACATTATAAATGTTATTTTAATAAAAAAATGTTATCAAAAAAGGGACTTTTGTAAAAGATGCGACAAGTATAGTGTTTGATTTGAAAAATTTATTTACGCTTGGGAACAGCGTAAGCTGGGAGATGTGTTCAAGGAATACTCTGAAAAGCATCATGAAGAGCTTCCGGCATTAACAATTGTTCAAGGTGGCGGAACAATTTTTAGAGAGGAATCAGATAGAAGTTTACAATATGATAAGTCAAACCTTTCAGGATATAAGATGGTAAAGAAGGACGATTTCATTGTTCATCTTCGTTCTTTTGAAGGAGGGCTGGAAAAGGCTAATTCTGACGGAATAATAAGTCCTGCTTATCATACGATGCATGGAGATAATGTAGATTCAAGATTTTATTATCCATATTTTAGATCATATGATTTTATCAATAGAAAGCTGGTAGCTCATGTTTATGGAATCCGTGATGGTAGAAGTATTGACATCGATGGAATGAAATCTATCGAAATTCCTTATACTTTTTATGAAGAACAGAAAACTATTGGAGATTACCTTGACAGCCTCGACCACCTCATCACTCTTCATCAGCGTAAGTGTTGCGAACTGAAAAAATTAAAACAATATATGGCAAATCACATGTTTGTCAATCAAAGTATAAAATGCGATAGGAATATCGCAACAAATCATAAAATAAAACAAGAAAGGACGAAAGAAATGGGAGAATTAGAATCAGTAATTGAGCAGAGATTAATTGACCAATTATGCGGTGGGGATTCACAGTGGACATATCGGAAGGATATTCGGACGGAGGAGCAGTTGTGGGATAACTTCAAATACATATTGGAGCAGAACAACAAGGCAAAACTGAACGATACGCCACTCAGTGAGAGTGAATTTGCAAAGATTAAAAATGATGTATCGCACGCTTCTTTTTATGATGCAGGCAAATGGCAGGTCGGTGAGAACGGAAAAGTCTATGTGCATGTACAAAGAGGCAATGAGACATTACATTTGGTCGTGATGAACAACGAGCATATTGCCGGGGGAACGAGTGTCTATGAAGTAATCAACCAGTATCAGGCATTTAAGACCGATGAGGTGGATGACAAGCGGGACCGAAGATTCGATGTGACGCTGTTGATCAATGGAATCCCAATGATACATATTGAGTTGAAGAACAAGGATCATTCCTATATGGATGGGTATCGGCAGATAGAGAAGTATATTTCTGAGGGAAAATTCCGCGGACTTTTTTCGAATATACAGATGTTTGTCGTTAGTAATGCTGTTGACACGAAATATTTTGCAGCGGCAAGGGCAGCAGAATTAGCGGAAGGTAAGAAATTTATAACCGGATGGGTGGACAACGAGAACTATCCGGTTTGTGATTATCTGGATTTCGCGAAGGCTGTTTTGCGGATTCCGCAGGCACATGAGATGATTGCGAAGTATACAGTGCTTGATAATGAGAAGAAGAAATTATTGATTTTGCGGCCATATCAGATTCATGCGATTGAAGCGATGCGGGCAGCGTCCAAGCGGAGTATATCAGGCTATATCTGGCATACAACGGGCTCCGGAAAGACGATGACATCTTATAAGGCGACACGGAATTTGTTGATGGATATTCCGTCCATAGAAAAGACAATATTCCTGATTGACCGGAAAGATCTGGATATGCAGACGAAGATGGCGTTCCAATCCTATGCAGATAACGATACGATTGATGTGGATGACACAGAAAATGTGGATGCCCTGATTCGGCGTCTGACAGATGGCAACCGACAGATGATTGTCACGACGCGGCAGAAGCTACAGACGATGATTGCCAAGAGACTGCAGGAGGGAACAAAAGAATATGACAAAATCCGTAACCTTCGGGTTGCATTTGTGGTAGATGAATGTCACAGAGCTGTCACGCCGGAGACAAAACGTAAGATTGAACGATTTTTTGCACATTCTCTATGGTATGGATTCACAGGTACGCCAATCTTTGAGGAGAACCGGTATGAGCAGAAGGGTGATCTTCCGCAGACAACCGATGAGCTGTACGGAGCATGCCTGCATAGCTACACAATCAAGAATGCCATTCATGACGAAGCAGTTCTCGGATTCATGGTTGAGAATCTCGGACCGAAAAAAGAAGATGTGGATGATGCGGTATTTGAGACAGAAGAGCATATGCGACAGGTTCTGGATGTGATACTGAATCAGTCTTATACGAAATTAGGCATGCAGAACGGCAAGGGAAGAACCTACGAAGGTATCCTGACAGTTGGATCCATCGCGAAAGCACAGCGTTATTATGAGTTGTTAAAACGGATCAAAGCGGGCAAAGATGCATTAAAGATAAATGAGGAGATCTGCAAGGTAGTTCCCGATTTCCCGAAATTCGCAATCACATATTCCGTGACGGAAAATGATGAGGCATCAACGGTGAATCAGGATAAAATGCGCGAGTCCCTGCAAGATTACAATGCGATGTTTGGCACACATTATGACGTGGAGAATATCAACGCGTATAATAGTAATCTGAATGATCGTCTGGCTCGAAAGGAAAAACGTTATATGGAGCGGAGTCAGCAGTTGGATCTGGTTATCGTTGTCAATCGTTTGTTGACGGGATTTGATGCTCCATGTCTGTCCACCTTGTATATGGATAGATCGCCGATGAGCCCACAGGATATCATACAGGCTTTTTCAAGAACGAATCGTTTGTTTGATGCGAATAAGACATATGGACAGGTTGTAACATTTCAGTCCCCAAAAGACTTCAAGAAAGAGATTGACCGGGCATTGCGGCTGTATTCCAGAGGCGGTGAAGGCGTAGCAGTATCAGAAGATTGGGAGAGCGTGCTTGATGTTTTTTCGATTGATGTAAAGACGATTCATGCATTGGGACGGACACCGGAAGAGATTAGTCAGTTGTCAAGGGAGCAGAAGAAGTCGTTTATCTATGCATTCCGGAGTTTGGATAAGAGTTTTGCGCATTTGAAAGCATTTTCCAGATATCGCGAAGAATTGCTTGTAGACTATGATTTCTCGCAGGAGGAATATGAAAACTATGCGGCAATGTATAAAAATGTTATGGAAGAGCTGAAGAAACCGAAGGATGAAACGGAAATTGATGATCCGGTTATGGACGACTATGATCTGATTGCGTATAGCAAGATGCGGGTGGATTTCGAGTATATTGTCGAACTGTTGCAGGGATTGGTGAATTATCTGGATCAGTCGAGCAATGATTTTCAGGATGCGATATTTGCGAAGAACATTCTGGCGCTGCGCGAGATCTCGAAGGAATTTGCCGAGGATAATCAGAAGCTCGGTGAGCTGTTGGAGCAGGTGATTGATAATATCGAGCAGGACAAAGATCGGTACAAAGGTCAGGATATCGCAGTGGTTGTCAACCAGATGCGATATGATGCGATAGATACGGAGATCAAGACATTTGCGAAGCTGTGGAATCTGAATGAGGATGATGTGCGATATGAAGTATATAATTACCGGGATGGCGAGATGGCAAATGAAAACACTTTCAAGGATCGCGCGTATGCATCGTATAAGGAGGGTGTAGAGGAACCTATGCCGAAATTCAAGTTCCGTAAGATTATAGTAGAGAAGTTCAAGCATGATCTGATGGAGAATGTATTGCCGCTGCGCGATTGACGAAATGTCGGGATGCGGATATATAGGACGCTTTCTGCAAACGACGAATGAGAAATTGATAGGCTGGAATAGACTGGGAATATCTATGGATGGTATTCCCAGTTTTATTATAAATCGACGTGCATATTTGGATGCGAAGTAGTTTAATTCAGGTTCGCAAGGGAACGCATGATGATGTCAATGTCCTTGCTTTCCAATTCCTGAATAATGTGCAAATAGGTCTTCTGTGTGGTCGTCATGCTGGCATGTCCGAGGCGCCTTGCCACACTGGCGATGGAAACGCCGGCGAAAAGCATGAGCGAGGCATGGGTATGACGTAAACCGTGGATAGAGATGACGGGGATTCCGGCATTTTTGCAATGTCGTTCCAATATTCCGTTCAAGGTGGAATTATATATTTTTCCTTTTGCGAAGATCGGTTCATCTTCCGGAAGCTTTTTCACCAGTCCGGCAAATTGCATAACGGTTAACCAGTCAATCTGTATCTTTCGGACAGACGATTGATTCTTGGTTGGCAAGAAGCCGCCATTTCCTTTGTAATCCCATGTCTTGGAAATCGTCAGTATTTGCCGTGAAAAATCAAAATCCCTCGGCGTCAATGCAAGCGCTTCGGAAAACCGCATTCCGGTTTTGGCAACCAGAAGGATGAACCAGTCCCATGATACTTCCGGCCCCAGATCAAGGTCTTCGATTAGTTTGTGAAGCTCAAACTGATTGAGAAATTTCTGCTTTTTCTCACGTGGCTTTTTGCCTTTGATGATCGCTTTTCGGGTTGGATCTCGCGGAATCAGCCCCTCATCTACGGCATCTAAAATGGCACATTTCACATGGTGGTGAAAATCCATCGTTGTCTGATGCTCATGTTCTTCTGCATATTCATTTAGTATTTTCTGATAAGAAATCCGATCCAGTTCGGAAATCGACAGATCGGGAGCCAGCTTTAACAGCCATTGATGCGCCATGTTGTATTTGCTCATGGTGACCGGGCGGATCGCTCCTTCTTTGTAGACGTTGATCCATTGCTTGTAGTAATCACAAAACAGCATTGGATTTCTGGATGTTGGTGTGTTCATTTGTAAAACCTCCTTTTTGATAGTGGTGCACGTCGATGTATGAATGTATTAAATTAAATCTTGTCGAATTGAAGTTTAATCTTGTGTTTTTTGTAGAATATTGTAATATAAATATATGGATTTGGGTTAATGGGGATATATAACTAAATGGGGATTTATGTTATATAGTTTTTCTGGCATATGTCTTAGTTTCTGTTACTTAATCCGTAATATTAGAAAATAGAAAAGTTGGTCATAAGGAGGAGAATATGTCACAGACAGAAAAAATTGATATTTTGGACAGGAAAAAAATTATTGATGATATAGAGCAAATTTTAGTGCTCCTATCTGAACAAAAACAGGGGCGGGTGTTTGCGCTTGATGGTAAGTGGGGGTATGGTAAAACATATATACTGGAACAGTTAGAAAAGAAGTTAGTGGGACTTCAAAAAGAAGGAACAAATGATGATCGTTTTTATGTGTTCCATTATAATTGCTGGCAGTATGATTATTATGAAGAACCAGCGGTTGCAATTGTGTCGGCGATGTTAGAAAAATATGGGGAAGCTAATAAAGCGGAGAAGGCATTGCAAAAAGAATATACGGATTTGAAAACTGTATTAGGCAAAATAGCCGGTGAATTTACAAAAAATAAAATAGGAATTAATTTAGTAGAGTTATGTAATGAATTGGAAGAGAATAAAGGAGACAAAATAGGAAATCCATCCGATTTTGATAATATGTTTGCTTTCAAAAAAACGCTGGATTTTACACGAAATCAAATCCGAGAATTATCAAAAAATAAAACAGTATTATTAGTGGTTGATGAGTTGGATCGTTGCATGCCAGAATATGCAATTAAAGTGTTAGAACGTTTACATCATATGTTTGAGGGATTGGATAATGTAATTGTTCTGCTGGCAATTGATAGTACACAGTTGGAATATTCAGTGAAAGAAATTTATGGTGAGCAAGTTGATACTGAACGATATCTTAGAAAGTTTATATCCTTTCGTGTAAAGCTAGATATTGGAAAAGTGCAAAATAATTTTATTAATAAGTTTGATTATTATTTTAATAAATTTGATGATCCAGAAGATATAGTAAGAGTGATAAATGAAATTATTTTATTGGATGCAATAGATATTAGAAACCTTGAAAAAATTGTAGAAAAATTATATTTAATTCATTCTATATGTACAAGGGATGTTTTGGGAGCAGAAGTGCTAGGTTTTGAAATGATTTTTGGAATTATGGCATATAAAATTCAGTGTGCGAAAATGACGGGGATAGACACGACAGAAATAGGTGATTTTCATTGGATACCTGAGATTGATCATGACAGGTTTATTAATTTGGAAAGAGTTATTAATAATAGTACAATTCAGTATTTGAAAGATTTGAAAAAACAAATGGAAACTGGAATAGCCTATTTAGATACACAGAATTATGTAAAAGTAATGTCAATTGGGATAATGTGGTATATCTTTGATAGAGTTTTTGCGAAAAAATATTCCCTTATGCTACCTAAAAACGTTAGAACTGGAGAAATAAATTTTGAAATTGATATTTGTAAATTGTTTGTTGATATTTATAAAAAAATGATATGAGATATAGAAATGTGATAGGGGGGAGTTTATGAACGCATTAAATTTATATTTGTTATGTCAAAATCCAGAAAACCATGATATATCAGAATATTATAGAGTGTTAGCAAATGTATATAATGATTCTAAATTGAAGAAATGTGAAATTGATACGTTAAAGCAATTTGTTGGCGAATTAATAGAGAATGATGCACAATTAACGCATTTAGATAATTTTTTCTATGATTTTTCAATTCCTCATATATCCAAAGAGTTTGATTTATTAAAGATATATGAGGATGATTGTATAGTTAATATTGAATTGAAAAGTAGGGAAGTGGAAGAGGAAAAAATAAAAAAACAATTAGAAAAAAATAGATATTATTTATCACATATGGAGAAAAAAATAATAAGTTTTACATATGTTAAAACAGGAGATGCTGGAATAGTGTACACTTATGACGAAAATAGTGGATTAATACAGGTTCAAATTAGCGATATTATTTCGGCGATAGGGCGAGCTGTTCCCTGTGTAACTGAAAAAATTGAAGAACTTTTTAGAGCCAAGGATTATTTGATATCTCCTATAAACACACCAGAGAAATTTATCCTTGAACAGTATTATTTAACGGACCATCAAGAAGAAATTAAGGTAAAGATTATTAACAGTATAAATTCTGGAGAACATAAAATGTGGGGAATACAAGGAGGTGCAGGAACAGGAAAAACATTATTGCTATATGATATAGCAAGGGATTTGAGTTATAGATATAAAGTGTGTATTATTCATTGTGGGATATTGTCGCAAGGCCATGAAGAATTAAATAAAACAATGTACAATATTGATATAATATCAGTTAGGGAGTGTTCTCGTGATTTATTAATAAATTATCAAATTATTTTAGTTGATGAATCACAAAGAATTTATTCAGGAGATTTGAATACAATTATGCAAGCTTTTCGGGATGGCAAAATCTGTATTTTTTCATATGATTATAAACAAGTTTTATCATATGCTGAATTGCGTCGTGACATACCTACTAAATTGAGGAGGGATAATGATTTTATTGAAGAATCGTTATCGATAAAAATACGGACTAATTATAATATTTCTGAATTTATAGAATGTGCATTAGACCTAAAAAGAGAACCCCACAAAGATGCCAGTTTTAAAAATATAGAGATATTGTATGCGAACGATTATATGGAATCATTTCCAATAATTGAGTATTATGAGCAGAAGAAGAATTTCAAAATTATATCATATACAACGTCAAAAAAGAAAAGTGCATTAATAGATAATCATAAAATATATCAAAATACGCATCATGTAATTGGACAAGAGTTTGATAATGTATTTATTAGCATGGACAGGAGTTTTCGATATTCAGAACAAGGAAGACTACAAGGAGAAGAACATCCAAATCCGGACTATATTTTTTATCAATTGTGGTATCAGGGCGTTTCAAGAGCAAGGGAAAAATTGTGTATTTTGGTTATAAATAATGAAGAATTGTTTGAGAAGTTAATTGAGGTAAAAAGAAAACGTAAATAAACAGAGGTAAAAATGAACATCCAAATCTTCGGCACAAAAAAGTGCAACGATACAAAGAAAGCAGAGAGATTCTTCAAGGAACGCGGAATTAAATATCAGTTTATCGACATGAAAGAAAAGGGCATGAGCAAAGGCGAGTTCAATGCTGTGGCATCCGTTAATGGTGGCATGGAGAATATGATCAATCCGGATTTTAAGGATAAGGATCTGTTGGCATTGATTCAGTACATTGCTCCGGAGGATAAGTTGGACAAGATACTGGAGAATCCACAGGTGATCAAGACACCGGTTGTGCGGAATGGAAAGCAGTCGACACTAGGATATCATCCGGAAATATGGAAGACGTGGTCATAATATGAAACTACATGAAAAAACAACCAAATCAAATGCGATGCTTCATGTCACACTTGCCTGTACCTTGGTGATTGCCATTGTGATATTCTTATTCGCAAAAGGCTATGTGGCAGACAAGCTGACATTTAACATTGTAAGATACATGAGCCAGAGGAAGATTCTGCTATTATATCTGGGCGTCATCAATCTCGTAACGTTTATCCTGTTTGGCATCGACAAGTATGCGGCAATTAAGGGGAAATGGAGAATTCCGGTGGCGACTTTGTTAGGATTTTCATTTGCTGGAGGTGCGATCGGTGGTATAATTGCAATGTACTTATTTCATCACAAGACACAGAAGAATTATTTCGCGGTGGGACTTCCGATGATGATCGTGACACAGATTGTGGTGCTGTTTTATTGTATGAACGCGCCGTGGTAAGCCACTATAGTCTGGAAGCGAACCACAAGAACAAAGAATAAAAATACTAGGGGAGAAAACAAAAACATGGGTATACTTGGAAATATTTTATGGTTTATATTTGGCGGCTTTGCAGCCGGGCTTTCGTGGGTGATTGCGGGAATCGGCTGGTGTATTACAATCATAGGAATTCCAATTGGCTTGCAGTGCTTTAAATTCGCTGGGCTTGCATTCTTCCCGTTTGGCAAGGAAGTTACATATGGTGGCGGGGCGATGAGTCTTATCGCGAATATATTCTGGCTGCTCTTGACGGGGATTCCGATGGCGATTGCAGATGTAGTCTGGGGATGTATTCTGTGCATTACGATTATAGGTATTCCATTCGGAAAGCAATTTTTCAAGCTCGCGAAATTATCGCTGATGCCATTTGGGGCAACGGTTGCATAGTAAGAGGAAATAGATCATGCAAATATTTGTAGATGCCGATGCCTGCCCGGTCGTGCGTATCGTGGAGGAAATCGCAGAAAAATATCATATCCGGACGACTCTGCTTTGCGACACGAATCACGTCCTGAACTCTGATTACAGTGAGGTGATCGTGGTGGGTGCCGGTGCGGATGCAGTGGACTACAAGTTGATTAGTCTTTGCCATAAGGGTGACATCGTTGTGTCGCAGGATTATGGTGTGGCGGCGATGGCACTTGGGAAAGGCGCGTATGCAATCCATCAGTCCGGGAAATGGTACACAGACGCGAACATTGACCAGATGCTGATGGAGCGGCATTTGAACAAGAAAGCACGGCGCAGTTCCGGGAAGAATCATATGAAAGGTCCAAGGAAAAGAACCGAGGAAGATGATGTAAGATTTGCAGAATCATTCGAGAAGCTGGTGTTAAAAGGGAAAACTTGGAATTTACAATGAAGCACGCGTATGTGCCAAAAAGATAAAAAAGGAAAGTGAACGTTATGAAAGAATTAAACGCATATTTTAAAAGTATTATTGATCAGGAGCGGGTATCGGTTGTGATCTGTAACCTACAGCATGAAATTATTTACATGAACCCTGCAGCAATTAAAAATTATGCAAAGCGCGGTGGCGAGGCACTCATAGGGAAAAGTCTGCTTGCCTGTCACAATCCGGAATCGAACAAGAGGATTCAACAGGTGGTTGATTGGTTTGCAGCAGATGTAAGTCACAATATTGTATATACCAGTTACAATGCAAAGCAGAACAAGGATGTATACATGGTGGCTTTGCGGGACAGTGAGCAGAAATTAATCGGATACTATGAGAAACATGAATATCGTGACCGGGAGACGATGAAGTTTTATGATATGCAGTAGCTCAATACACAATACAATGCGTGCATTCAATTCAACACGCTATCTGGACACAGCGAAACGTGGGGATGATGGAAAACTGAACTAACTGATTAATGTTCTGGATGTATGCAGTAAAATGTTATAAACAAAAAACCTTGAAACACAATGTTTCAAGGCTTTTTCACAAGCAGGGGATGAGAGAATCGAACTCCCGCCAAAGGTTTTGGAGACCCCTATCATACCATTTGACCAATCCCCTATAATTGGGTGTGTCCGTAAGACACATGTATCATTATACAGTTTTATCGACATTTGTCAAGAATTAAATTTCGCGAATTGCAGGAAAAAATTTATAAAGAGGCTATAAAAAGAGAGAAAAAACGATTGTGTATTCCTATTTATTATGATAGAATAAATTAAATCTATGAATCAAATAGGCGTATATGTTCATAATATGGTTGAACGTTTCTACCAGCTACCGTAAAGAGTTGACTACGAAAACAATTGTTTCGTGGTCTTTTTTTATGTTTTGATTTTGGGAGGTTATTTATGAAGTATGATGTGATTGTAATTGGTGCAGGACCGGGCGGTATTTTCTCTGCGTATGAACTGGTACAGAAAAATCCAGATTTAAAGATTGCTGTGTTTGAAGCAGGACATGCATTGGACAAACGGCATTGCCCGATTGATGGAGATAAGGTGAAAAGCTGTATCGGCTGTAAGAGCTGCTCGATCATGAGCGGATTTGGCGGTGCGGGCGCATTTTCGGATGGAAAATATAATATTACAAATGATTTTGGCGGTACGCTTTATGAGTATATTGGCAAGAAACAATCGCTCGAACTGATGAAGTATGTTGATGAGATCAATATGCGTTATGGTGGCGAGGGCACGAAGCTCTATTCGACGGCGGGTACACGGTTCAAGACGGTATGCATTCAGAATGATCTGCATCTGCTTGATGCATCTGTACGTCATCTGGGGACGGATATCAACTATGTCGTGCTTGGAAATCTGTATGCGTATCTGAAGGATAAGGTGGAGTTTTTCTTCGATACACCAGTGAATTCGGTTGTCGCAGAAGATGCGGGCGGCTACACGGTTGTCTGCAAGGATGCATCCTATACATGTGAGAATTGCATCATATCGGTTGGACGAAGCGGAAGTAAATGGATGGAGAAGATTTGCGATGATCTGGAGATTCCAACGAAATCAAATCGTGTGGATATTGGTGTGCGCGTGGAGCTTCCGGCAGTTGTATTTGCGCATCTGACCGATGAACTTTATGAGAGCAAGATTGTGTACCGGACTGAGAAATACGGTGACCGCGTGCGTACCTTCTGTATGAATCCAAAGGGGGCTGTTGTAAATGAAAATACAAATGGCATCATCACTGTAAATGGTCACAGCTATGAAGATCCGGAGAAGCAGACGGAGAATACAAATTTTGCATTGCTTGTTGCAAAACATTTTTCTGAGCCGTTCAAGGATTCAAATGGGTATGGTGAGAGTATTGCCAGACTTAGCAACATGCTTGGTGGCGGTGTTATTGTACAACGGTTTGGTGATCTGATCCGAGGCAGGCGCTCGACACAGAGCCGGATTGATGAGGCGTTTATCACACCGACGCTCAGTGCAACACCGGGAGACCTGAGTCTGGTGCTTCCAAAGCGTATCTTAGATGGCATTATCGAGATGATCTATGCGCTTGACAAGATTGCACCGGGTACAGCAAATGAGGACACACTGCTCTATGGCGTGGAAGTCAAATTCTACAATATGGAAGTTGATGTGGATGAGAAACTGGAGACACGTCATAAGGGACTATATATTATCGGAGATGGCAGTGGAATCACGCATTCGTTGTCACATGCATCTGCCAGCGGTGTCTATGTGGCTCGAAATATAACGGATTTTGTGAAATAAAGTAAATATATGGTATAAATTCCGGTGATTTTATGCTATCATTATCAGGTTAAAGTAGAATCAGTGTAAAGCTGCGAAAGAAAAAAGGCACTGCTCGTGATTTGGCAGTGCCTTTTCTTTTGGTATGTGGTGAAAACAGCCCATTGTGGTTTAACTTGGATGAAGAACAAATCAGAGTTAGGAGATAGAACATGATACAGAACGAAGTAACTGAGATCAAGAAGATTATGACGAAGAACGACTGCTGCATTCACGGGCTTGCCGGATGCTATGTTGATGCGAATAAAGAGATGCATATTCTGGAGCAAGGCAAATTCCTTGTTTTGCAGGAGGAAGAACAGCACAAATATTTTGATCTGATCAAGAAGGGATTGTCCGGGCGGATCGGTAAGAATCTGCTGAATCTTGTATTTCGTACAGAAAATGGAGTGGCTGTGCCAAACCGTGATACACTCATGCAGGTGTTAAACAGCGAGCTGAAAGATCCACAGGTGTTGCAGGCATATTTTGAGAAGATCCGCGATTCGTATGCGTATGTGGATAATTATTATATTATGCTAGTGTATGGTGTCTACGATGTACCGGGAAAGACCGCGGACGGAATCGAGATGGAGGATGCATCCGATGTCGTGTACAAGTTCAACCTGACATTACTTTGTCCGCTCAAGCCATCGAAGGCAGGTCTGATGTATAACCCGGTCGATAACAGTCTGGAGAATGCGATGCGGAATATGATGGTCGAGATGCCGATGAATGGATTCTTATTCCCTGCATTCAACGAGAGGATGAGTGATGTGCACGCAGCACTTTACTATACGAAGAAACCATCTGAGCTAAATGACAGCCTGCTTATGGATGTGTTTGGCTGTGAGATTCCGGCGACCGCGGGTAAGCAGAACGAGATGTTTATCAATGCCATTGAAGCCGTGGAGGAGATGACATTTGATAAGGCGAAGGCAATCTACTCGAACATGCGGGAGCATGAGATGGAGTTAAAGGACAGCCCGGAGGAAGTCGTTGTCGACAAGAAGGAAACGGCGCGTATCTTAGAAGAAAGCGGATTTGAAGAAGAGGAGATTCAGGCGTTTACGAAGACCTTCGATGAGGCAACCGAAGAGAACGGAAAAGTGCTGTTAAGCAATGTGTTTGAGGGAAGCAATAAGCTGAAGATCAAGTCTGGCAAGACGGAGGTATCTCTTCCGGTTGAACAGACGGATGCAATTGAGGTACGCAAGATCGACGGTAAAAATTGTATCGTAATCGAAATCAGCGATGACTTACTTGTAAATGGCGTGAAAATCAATAAGTTTGATGGACCGATTGATCTTTCTATATAATCTAGCAGTACACCCGTGGAACTGCGGAATTCACAAAGAGCGGATTGATCCGGAATGTCACAGAGTCCCCGATAGAGACGGGAGCTTTGGACACATCTAAGATACATGAATTCATACTGATCTGACCAAGAACTGGCAGGGTTTGACCTTCAAACTCTGCCGTTTGTTTTTTCTGGAAGCAGGCATGCTTGCACAGGCGAAGCAGACGAAGCGGCGAGGGATGTTTCGGAGCAGCCTCGCGTGTCATACCAAGTCCGTGAAAATATCCAGCTGATACGACAGCCGTTGTAGAAGCTTTGGTCAGACGGCAGGTTTTGCCGTAGCCGATGTTGTGTCCAGCAGGAAGCTCATATACGTCGTCCACACTTGCTGTCAGGTCGCAGACATTTTCAAATCCACAGGAATTGGAAACGGCGAGACGACCGAGAAATGCGGAACCAATACGGACCGCATCCAGATTCATATACGGAAAACGGACGAGGGAGGAAGAGGAGGAGATATGACGTATCCCAAGTGGAATCCCTGCGTCCGTCAGAGTAGTGCAAAGGTTGTTAAAATCCTCAAACTGCTTTTTGACAAATCGCTCATTCTTGCAACATGCGGCGTAGAAATGGGAATAGATTCCTGTGACCTGCACGTGCGTCATGGCATGTACAGTGTTGATGATGTCGCCAATCTGCGAGGTTTTGCTGCATAAGAAACCATAACGCCCAAAGCCTGTATCGATGCACAGATGCGCATGGGCGCAAAAATGATTTAAGCGTGCGGCAGTATCCTCCAAGATCTGCCCGCATGAAACGCTTGTGATACTGAGTGTGATGTCGTGTTTGATTGCGCGTGTAATATCTTCTGGATGATAAAGTGGTGTCAGAAGCAGAATCTCCCCGAAGATTCCTTTCTCTCGAAGTTCGATGGCATCCGCAAGCTCCGTGACTGCGAAATGTCGGATTCCGCGTGCCTGTAAGAATGTCGCAAATTTGCACAGCCCCAAGCCGTATGCGTTCCCCTTTAATACGGCTATGATCTGTGCGTCAGCAGCCAGAGATTTGATGATCTCGATATTGTGTTCCAAAGCACGAATCCGAATATTTAAGGTTGTCATCGCCATTCCTCCTTTAAAAACAAACGCGGATTGAAGTAAGTTTAGATATTTCACTCTTGTATCTGCTTGCAGTATAGTGTATTATTGCATCGAAGTTGTATCATAACTGTAACGAAGTTGCAAAAGATTTGTTTACAACTTGCATATTTTGAAAAGAGAAATATATAGAGGTAACTACGATGGAGACATTATCAAGACATGCAAAGATTCAGACGTCGGAGACATTCTTATTAAGTGCGATTCTGGCGTTGTCAGGGGGATTTCAGGATGCGTACACATACAATGTGCGAAATGGCGTATTCTCGAATGCACAGACCGGAAATGTTGTGCTGATGAGCCAGCATCTGATGGAAGGAAACTGGATGCGCGCGTTGCACTACTTGTTCCCGGTGCTTGCGTTTGCATTTGGCGTACTCGTGGCAGAACGGATTGGACATACTTATAAGAATGCTAGAAAGATCCACTGGCGGCAGATCGTTGTTTTGATTGAGATATTGATTTTATTAGCGGTTGGTTTTATGCCGCAGAAGTTCAACATGGCGGCGACGATGCTCGTATCATTTGCCTGTGCGATGCAGGTACAGACGTTCCGTAAGGTAAATGGCTATGGCTATGCTAGTACGATGTGTATCGGAAACTTAAGAAGCGGAACCGAGAGCCTGTCCGTTTATATCCGGGAGCACCAGAAGGGGGCGCTCCGCAAGGCGATGCATTACTACGGAATCATATTGATCTTTGCAGTTGGTGCCGGTGCCGGAGGAATCTGCTCGATGCAGATCGGCGTGCATGCAATCTGGATATCCTGTGTTCTGTTGCTTGCCGGATGCCTGCTTATGATCAAAGAGGAACGCTAAAAATATCGCTTTCTGTTAAGAATCGGAATAACGATCATGGTTTCAAAGGAATCCTCGATATATTGACTCCGCATGTAACCATGATATTTTTCCGTGATGATCTTTATATTTGCCAGACCGTACCCGTGATCCATTCGGTGATCCGGGTACTTTTTTATTTGGTCTTCCGGCAGACAGGTGTTGCGCATATGTATAATAAAGGTATCATTGCTGGAAACACATACATTGAAATGCACATATCGGTTCGGATTTCTGGATTTACAGACTGCCTCGGATGCGTTATCCAGCATATTTCCGACAATGGTACACAGGTCATAGTCAGAAACTGGAATCTGAGTTGGTTGCAATGTAATCTTTTGGGAAAAAGCAAATTGTTTTTCCTTTGCAAGCATCTGGAAACTACTGATGAAAGCATCCAATACAAGGTTGCCGCTGTTGACACTGATATAATTCGCTTCTATGTCGTTGATCGCAGAGTGAAGATATGCATCTAACTGCTCTGGTTGTTGTTGCTTGAGCATCTCGGAGATTGCAAAATAATGGTTCTTCATATCGTGTACGATGCTGCGGGTTTTCTTGTAGGCGGTTCCCAATTGGAAATATTTTTCCTGCTGAAAATCAATCTGTCTGCGCATAGAAAGGTTTTCTTCCTTGATCTGCTCCATCTTAAAACAATTATCCAACAGACAATAATTCAATATATTCAACAGGGAAATCGCTAAATAGGCAATGATCATATAGTACGCATTGTTTGACTGGTAATTGCTGCGGACAGGAATACAAAGGGTAATTACCAGAGAAAGCACGGGCGTCGTAAATAATAACAGGTTGTATTTATAATCGTGATATTTTATGTGTCGGTTCCAGAAGAAAATCACAACCAGAATCAACAGGAACAGCATGATTTTGGAACCGAGATTCATGAGGATCGAAAGCTGGCGGAGAGGGAGCTCTATAACTGCCGGGTTTATTATTTTCACCAGAAACAGGAAAAAGCTTTCTCCAAGCAGAGCAAGAATCTGGAAGGAAATGGATACAAATATGCGGTTTGACAGGCGCGCCCTGTATAGGAAGGTCAGGGCAAAGGTCGTAAGCAGACTAACGGTGCTTGTGGCTATTGTAAATTGCTTGGATGGCAGTCCGGTGCACAGAGCCTGGTTTACATAGATAAGAACCTCCATGATAAGGAAGCACGCAATATAGAGTGGATAGGCTGTGCGGCGGTTTTCCTTATGGAAGATGCCATTCATATAGATAATGATTATGCCCATATCAAAGAGATAGGTAAGTGCTTCAATCGCGTAATACATAGTGCGCCCTCCTAATTTAACTCGTTTAATTCTACGAGGTGATTCATGTAAATAGAAAGTAGTTCCCGTCTGGCATTTCGACTCAGAGGAATTCGCTCCTGATTGTCTAAAACAACGAATTTGTCCTCAAAATAATGTACATGCTTCAGATTCAGAAGGATACTGCGATAACATTTGTAAAAGTGCTGGGAGGCAAGCGTTTCCTTCCAGTATGAAAGCGTTCCGCGCACAGAGATCGTGTGGTTTGTAAGATGAAACAGTAATGTCTGTGTATCACTGTTTTCAACCTCGATATAGAGAAGATCCTGAATATAGATCGTCGTTTCTCCTTCTGTTGTAGACACGATGGAATAGATTGTGTGACTTTGTTCGATTTCATTGATTGCATTCTTCAGCACTTCTTCGACATCCTCTGTGGTGTATGGTTTCGTCAGATAATAAAATGCCCGGACTGTAAAGCTTTTTTGCATGTATTCCGGATAATTGCTCACGAACACGAGCAAGGCATAACGGTCGATGGTGGAACGCAGGATGCTTGCGGTATCCAAACCGTTTAGCTCTGGCATTTCTACATCCATGAAAATTAACTGATATTGTCCTTTTTCTGTATAGGAATCTAAGAATGTTCTTCCGCTTGTAAATGTAGAGATAGAAACTTCCACATCAAACGCAAAATAAAAATGTGTGATACAGGATTTTAAATATTCAATTGCTGCTTCGTCATCGTCACAGATTGCAATGTTCAGTTTCATTGAGATCCCCCTTTGCTGATTCGCCCCAATAATTGGTTTATCCATATTACGATAACACAAAAGAACATAATCTGGATAGAATCAAATCTAAAAAAGTTAAAAAATATAAGGTACAAGCTTAGTAGCATTATCGAATATATTGCAGTCAGGCATTTTAATCGGCGTTTCTTCTTTTGAGTCAGGCGATGGCTTTTTGTATCCACAGGTGCAAGGATGATGATGGCAATCAGCAATACACAGAAACACCAGAAGGCTGGAAATGTCTGGATTGCAGGGATTGGCAGATAGATCGTGACAATTATTCCAATACAGAAGGTGAGATAAGAAATAATATCACATATGCCGCGCGAAGATGCATGCATGCCTCCGGCAAGCATCTTGAGTGGAGACATTGTAAAAACGTAGACAAGTGCCAGCCATCCATGATGGAAAAAGATTCCAAGAATCAGAAGGCTGAGATTATATAGGAATAAGTCGAAACAGAAGTCAAAGCAGTATATGTAAGCTGCCCGTTGCTGAAACGGTAGAACGTGATTATCGATAAATATATCCGTGATTTTTACGCTGAGCGTTTCTGTAATTTTCATTCGATTTACCTCCATATAAGCATCATAACATAGAACAATTGGTAATATACAAATTTCTGTAAATGGTCAAAAAACGGGGGTAACGTGCACTTCGCCCCTACTTTTTGACCATTCGCAGAAAAAATGAAAGAAGCATCTGTGCGTATGATAGGATAAAAATGGGTTTAATAAGAAACTAAATAATTATTTACAGGAGAGAAAAGAGCATGAAAAAAGTACTGGAATTTCTTGTCAAGCATAGTGGAAAGCTATGCGCATTCGCGATTGGTGTAGCAGCTATTGCGCCGGAATGCTGTCGTGGAAACTGGTATGAACCAGAAGAGCCAGAGGGACTGGAAGAAGTATTGAAGAAAAGTGGAAAAGTACAGTAGAGGAGGTAATGAATTATGAGAAAGATAATATCAAAAATAGCATTAGCATTTGCTATATTTGGATGTTTGGGAAGTGGAGTTGCTCGAGCTGGGAATATTTCGTTAGATGTTACGGCATCTAATATTTCAGGGGTAGCATCAAAGGATCCTTATTCAAGAAAAGAGGCTAAAGGAGATAATGACCAGAAATTTTATATAAAATTAACGTCATTAACCAATGGTCCATCATTAAACTTTACATCATACTCTAGCGATCACGTAAGGGTGTCTACAGCGTTGACGTACCCTGGTCATCCTTTGGGTACTACAAAAAGCCATAATTATGATTTGGTAGAAGCAAAACGTGGACATCAATATTATGTATATGCTTCCGCACCTATGAATTATGCAAATGTTCACGGAAAAGGAAATTATTGTCCATAAATTTTGAGTGAAATATAAAGCGGTTTGGAACAAAATAAAACGTCTCAAATCGCTTTATTTGTATGATGGAGGTAACTGGCTTTATGAAAAAGAAATTGGTTGTTATGTGCATGCTGTTTATAACATGCGTGGTGACTTCCTGTTCAGGAAATAATAATGGGAAAACAGAAGCTGATAATATACAAACGCAGACATTCCCGCAACAGTATCGATATAGTTCGGAACATTTACGTATTGATTTACAAGAAATAACACCTCAGGAAGTAAGCTGGAAGAATGGAACCGCGACGGAATGTTCGTTGGATTATGAAAAAGTAGGCAGAGTGTTTATGCCGGATGATGGTAGCAATACATTGGATGCGGAGGCACAAATGATATCAAGTAATGCGGTGTCGGATGGCGTCAGTGAATCTTTTTTTACATGGGGATTGGATTCCTGTACCTATACGGATTTGGAATATCTGGAATTGAATGCATGTTTGAAAACGGACAGGTTTTATTCAGATTATAATTTGTCAGAATATACGGATTCGAAAGAATTTACGTTTGCTTCTGAAGAAGCTGCAAAGCAGGAAATATATGAAATCATGGATTCGTGTGGCATAGATTTAAAAAAAGATTTTACATGTGAAACGTATTATTTGGATCATGAAATTTTGCAGCAACAGGAAGAACATATAGATATGGATGGAAATCAGCAGGAAGAGGAGTATAAGACGGATTGGTCGGAAGAAAATGATACCTATTTGTTCTATTTTCATCATGTGTATTCTGGGCTTCGTGATTTTCAGGGTAATTCCTTTTGGCAGGAAAGTGCACAGGATTTAAATGCACAAATCACAGTTATGTATAATAAAAAAGGAATTATCTTTTGCTATATACAAAACTTGTATGATTATACATCAATGAATGAAAGTGAATCTTTATTGAACTTTGATGCAGTTATGCAATCTGTGATTGAATATTTTGAAGGTATTGTGGATGGAGCGGATCGGGAAGTGATTTCGGCAGAACTGATAGTAGACCATATGAAAGATGGAAAAACACTGATTCCTGTATGGGCGTTCCAAATAAATGAAAAACCATTGAATGATTCGGAGTATCAATATGAATTACGTGTGAATGCAATAACAGGAAAAATTATAGTGCAATAAATGAGAGGGAAAATTATGCTATTGAGGTATTTGAAAATAGATGTGCGACGAGCATTTGGAAATTGGAGATTCCCAATATGTGTGATTATAATTAGTGTACTGCTTCTTTATAACAAAGATGAGCCAGCGGATGTTGTTTCGTGGATGAATCATGTAAATACGATGCAGTTGTTGTTTATCGCAATGGGGATAGCATCGGTACCATATGTTGGTAGTTATATAGATGACAACTGTCATAAATTTCGGATTCAAATGGAACTGCGCAGTAATCATCGGGAATATTATATTATTTCGAAGATGTTAGTTGTATTCATTTCGACACAGATCACATTTATATTAGGCTTTTTGATTACGTTACAAATAAACTATATCCGATTGGGGATGCCGGATGAAACACAGTGGTTTGAAATACTGGATTTGGAGCGCGCATATATGCAGTACTTAAAAGAAGGAAGAACAGGTCTGTATTTTGCAGTTTGTATCTTCCATATGTCAGTACTGGCAGGCTTTATGTCATTGCTTGGGTTGTTTGTGTCAGAGTTTGTGAACAATAAAATCGCGGCATATACATTTCCGCTATTATGTGTGTATGTACAGGATATTTTAATGCAAAGATTACTTGGATGGCAAAGAGGTGCAGTCATTTCGTGGAAGGCATTAGGGGTGAATCAGTTGGAAATGACACTTTCAGGACAGCAACCATCAACATTTTTCTTCCAAATATGTTGTTACATATTCATTGTCAGTTATTGTATTAATTATAAGAATGGAAGGAGAAAGTGAATGGCGAATGTTCAAAAAATAATAAAAACAGCTGCTTATGACAGCATTAAAAAAATGCGTTCCTTTCGATTCATAAGTGCTGTAATGATGGTAGTCGGATTAGTGTTAGCAGTCACGTCGGGAATGGATCAATTAATTGGGGATGTGAATGAAAAAGTAAGCATCTGGATTGTTCCTCATATATTTAGTAATACATTTTTTGCGGCATTTTACGGAATTATTATATGTTATCTGTTATCGGATATTCCTTATTTTAATGCGAATGAATTATATTACATTTCAAGAATGGGACGAAAAAAGTGGTTTATGGAGAAAATGCTATCCATGATACTATCCATGTTTATGTTTACAATTATTTCGTTTGCTGTATGCGTACTTGTATTTGTTCCCAAAATCAACTTTACAATGGAATGGGGAAAAGTAATACATACAATGGCATATTCAACCAATTTGTATTCCTATAATCTGATGAATCTGGTATCACCGAGTATTTTGATGAATTATAAGCCGATCACGGCAATGGAAACCTGTTTCTTGATGGTATGGCTGGTTTCGGTCATGGTAGGATGTGTGATGTTTGCAATAAGTATCTGGTTCAATCGTACAGTGTCAATCGTAGTGGTTTTGATGCTGTCTTTGTTAGGGTTATCGGAAGGCCTGTTTTTTACCCAACGCTGGCTGCCATTTCTTTCGATATTTACATGGTATCGAATATCAGTATACGGAGAAACAATATTTATGGATTGGCAGTATCCGAAACAATATGTATATGTGATTTTGATAATCTGCATAATGTGTTTATCGTTTTTTGCGGCATATAGAAGAATCAGGCATACTGAATTTGATTGGATCAATGAAACGTAGGCATGGAGGTTTGATAATGATCGAGGTAAAGAATCTGGAAAAAAGTTTTGGTGAACAAAAGGTATTGAATGATGTTTCGCTTGTTTGCCCAAATGGTGAAATTACAGGAATTATAGGGCATAATGGATCAGGAAAAACAGTACTGTTTAAATGTATATGTGGATTATTATTTGAAGATAGCGGAGAGATTTTGATTGATGGAAAAAGATATAAATCTGGTGGCGAACTAATAAAAAATGCAGGGATAATTATTGAAAATCCGGCGTTTCTGGAAAGTGAAAGTGGGATTAATAATTTAAAATATTTGTTTGAAATTCGAAATAAAAAGAACATGGAATTGTTGCATGAAATAATGAGGATGGTAGGACTTGATCCGGAATCCAAAAAGAAGGTAAAAAACTTTTCTTTAGGAATGAAGCAACGTCTGGCAATTGCGCAGGCAATTATGGAAGACCCTGCTGTTTTGATATTGGATGAGCCTATGAATGGTTTGGATCGACAGGGGGTAGAAGAGATGCGTCAAATTTTCTGCAAAGAAAAGCAGAAAGGAAAGACAATTCTTTTGGCAAGCCATAACCGGGAAGATATTGAAGCATTATGTGATCATGTGTATGAAATGGAGGATGGACAAATAAAACAATTGAGATAGAAAAATTATTTACTGGAAGATGCCGAGCTGTGGCGGATATTCCGTAAAGGTGAAAAATGCCGCGGTTAAGAGGAGCAAAATCGCGGAAGAAAGGATGAGCTTTTCTGCCTTCCCATTTCGGTAGACATCATTTTCCACGAAGAGGGCGAAGATAACGCCTGCAAAATATAGTGCAATATTGATCCAGTCGTAGTTTGTTCCGAGGATACCATTCAGTGTATAGAAAACTGCGACAATAAAAATCATGCCGGACAAGATTCCGAGGGTACGCGCCCAGAGGTAATTGGCTGGCATTTTTTCATGGAAGAAGAACAGCTCGACCAGCGTGAGCAGAAGCATCGGGAAGAAGAGCAGCTTCAGATGCTCCCACGTGGATTCGTTGACCGCCGAGAACAGCCCGACAATGCGGTTGTCGTCCGACCATTCATAGGTGAAATGCAGCAGCACTCCGAGGATGGAGATGAAGAGAAAACGGATGGCGTTGGTTTTGAATTTCATGTTGGTTTGTCCTTTCTTGGGTTAGTTGGTTCGTGCAGATATGCATATAGTTTATGGATTTTTTGGAAATTTATACTATGTCCTGAGAAAGTATATGCGTGAATTGGGTGAATTTTTCCAAAATAGAGAATTTACTCCAACGGGAAGGTTGAGAGAAGCAAGCAGGATGGGGAGAAAGTGGAGGAACGGGAAAAACTCCCCAATCGGAAGCTGATAGGAAGCAAGCGGGTTGGGGAGAAAATCAGGGAAACAGGAAAATTCCCCAACTGGAAGACAGAGAGAAGAAAGTTGATTGGGGAGAAAATCTGAAAACAGAAAGATTCCCCCAATTTGGAGAATGGAGAGAGAAAAGATAGTTGAAACGGGGGAATTGCATATGTATAATAGGGATGCTTAGCAAGAAATAGAGACAGATAAGAATAATATAGAATATTTAACCTCTGTCGAAAAATAAAACAAGAATAATAGGAGAAGAATCATGCGAATAGTAATACAGCGTGTTAATCACGCGTCCGTAAAAGTAGATGGAGAGACAATCGGAAGCATCGGCAAGGGCTATCTGCTTCTGCTCGGTGTGGCAGAGGGAGATACAAAGGAGATGGTTGACCGCTATGTGAAGAAGCTTTCCACCCTGCGGATCTTTGCAGATGAAGAGGGCAAGACGAACCTGTCAATTACCGATGTAGGCGGAGAGGTGCTGGTCGTATCCCAGTTCACATTATATGCGGACTGCAAGAAAGGAAACCGACCAAGCTTTGTGAAGGCGGGTGCGCCGGACTTTGCAGAGGAGATGTATGAGTATTTCAAAGCAAAATGCGTGGAGACGTTCGGAAAGGTAGAATGCGGAAGCTTCGGTGCTGATATGAAGGTCGAACTGGAGAACGATGGCCCATTTACAATCTTGTGGGACAGTGATATCTGGTGAGGCGATACCCGAGAGGGGCGATACCCGTGCGACATCCATATGAAATGATGTAATACCCGTGGAGGACAGGCAACAATGAAACAAGACAGCCAGGTGTTTGGCACAGAGAAAATCAGTAAAATACTATGGAATATGGCACCGCCCGTGATGCTGGCGCAGTTGATACAGGCACTTTATAACATTGTGGACAGCTTCTTTGTCGGGCGGTATTCCGAGAGTGGACTGACCGCGCTGTCCATCATCTATCCGATCCAGCTTCTGATGATCGCATTTGCGGTTGGAACCGGTGTTGGTATCAATACGTGTATGGCGCATTACTTAGGCTTGTCCGAGGATGAAAAGGCGGACGAGATCGGTGGGATCGGCACGCCACTTACTTTGTTTATGTGGGCAGTATTCGCCGTGTTCTGTTATTTCTTCATGCCCGCATACGCGAAGATGTCGACGGATTCCGCAGAAGTAATCAAAGAGGTTGTGATGTATGGACGGATTGTATGCGTCTTTTCTTTCGGACTTTTTCTAGAGAGCATCTGGACGAAGATCCTGCAGGCAAACGGCGACATGAAGACGCCGATGATCGCGCAGATTGCAGGTGCGGTTACAAACATCATACTCGATCCACTTCTGATCTTTGGTATGTTTGGATTGCCGAAGATGGGAATCGCAGGAGCTGCGGCAGCAACCGTCGTTGGTCAGATCGTAGCGGCGCTGATCGTCATGCGCAGAGGATTCCGGAGGTCGCCGGCGTTATCTGTATATCTGCCGGATATCCGCAAGATTTATAAGATGGGAATCCCGAATATCCTGATGCAGTCTGCGTACACGTTCTATATATTTGGTCTCAATATGGTACTTGCAACCTTCTCTGATCAGGCGGTGACAGTACTTGGACTTTATTACAAATGGCAGGCGTTTTTCTTCATTCCGCTCGGCGCGATGCAGACCTGTATCGTGCCGATCTTAAGCTACAACTATGCAACGATGAAGATTGGCCGCTGTAGGAAGACGCTGTCATTGGCACTTATATATGGAGTATCCCTGATGATGATTGGTGTGCTTTGCTTTGAAATGATGCCGGGGCAGATGCTGCATGTATTCTCACATGACGCAGAAGTGATCCGTATCGGGAAGGTGGCATTCCGTATCATTGCAGCGAGCTTTATTCCGCTTGTGACATCATTGACATTTCCGGTGTTCTTTCAGGCAGTTGGAAAAGCGTTTACAAGCAGTATGCTTACGGTGATAAGAACGGTATTTTTGTTTGTGCCGCTTGGGTATGCATTCTCAAGAATCGGGCTAAACTTCTTCTGGCTGACGTTTCCGGTTACGGATATTATTACGTCGATTGCCGGATTTTTGCTGTACCGCCGCTTCCTAAGATTCACCAAAAGTTCATAGAATTTGCGTTGTTTCAGCAAATCTCCTGTGCTATCATATGTAATAATTTGGAAGATATAGAATTAAGGCATAAGAAGAGTTGAAAATACGAAAAAGTATATTGTAGTCTGGTTCTGTATGTGTAATTCCTGCAACTATGTTTGGGATATGCATATGTTTGAGGCTTAGAAGTTCTTAATGTTCTGGATAATAACAGCAATGTTTGAACACGATGTTCAAACAAGCCGCCACTGAGCCATGGATGGCGAGCGGAGGGCGCATATGAATCGTAGATTCATATTTAGGATGCGCCCGACAATCTGCCGACGAGCGAAGCGAGGGGGCAATACCCGGGCGGCGGTTGCGTACGATGATAATATTGTATAACAGAACATTTAGAACTTCTTGGGCTCAATACATCGCATATGCAAACATAGTTGCAGGAATATACTATACAGAATCAGATTGCAGGATGCAGCAAGGGTATTTTCAAAAAGGAGAAAACTATGGGACTTACGCAGCAACAAGTACAGGAGCGGATCGATCAGGGACTGACGAACGAGAGCGACCTGTCTACCGATAAAACAACGAAGGAGATTATCGTCTCCAATACATTCACATATTTTAACCTGATCTTTTTGATCATTACGGTCTTACTCTGTCTGGTCGGTTCCTTCCGGAACCTGACCTTCCTGCCGATCGTCATCGGCAATACACTGATTGGAATTATACAGGAGATCCGCGCGAAGCGGACACTGGACAAGATGAATCTGCTGAATGCACCGCATGCCATTGTCGTGCGGGACGGCGTGAAGCAGAAGATTGAAACCGAACAGCTTGTACAGGATGATGAGATCATCTTGGAGGCGGGCAACCAGATCTGCGCAGATGCAGTCGTCGTGGAAGGAAGCGTGCAGGTCAATGAATCGCTGCTTACCGGAGAAGCGGACGAGGTAGAGAAAAATCCTGGCGACGAACTGTTCTCCGGAAGCTTTGTCGTATCCGGACAATGCCACGCCGAACTTACTCACGTCGGAAATGAATCCTACATCGCGAAGCTCTCACAGGAAGCAAAGACGATGGGAAGCGGCGAGCAGTCTGAGATGATCCGTTCAATCAACCAGATCGTCAAATGGGTTGGTATCGTTATCATCCCAATCGGACTTCTGTTGTTTTATCAGAGCCATTTTATCAACCATGAGACAATTCGCCGGAGTGTGACAGCGACGGTTGCGGCGATCATCGGTATGATTCCGGAGGGATTATATTTACTTACGACAATCGCACTGGCTCTCAGCACCATGAAGCTTGCCAGCCGGAAGGTGCTGCTGCATGATATGAAGAGTATCGAAGCACTTGCACGTGTCGATGTGCTGTGTGTGGATAAGACCGGTACGATCACCGAGCCGACGATGAATGTCAAGCAGATCATATGCAGTAAGAACGGGAAGAATCTGTTGCACACGCCGGAGGAATTGCAGGAATTACTTGTGGATTATACTCTTGCATCGAACGACAACAATGCGACGATGCAGGCACTCCGCACATTTGCAGAAAATGATGGTGCGACACCGCATCGGATGGTTGTGGAGCGCTATCCATTTTCCTCAACAACGAAATACGGTGCAATCGTATTTACAGAAGGAACTTATATATTAGGGGCGCCGGAATTTGTCCTGCGAGATGCATATGCGACGGTGGAAGAAGAGATTACAACCTTCACGAAGGATGGTGACCGCGTCCTGCTTTTTGCAAAATACGCAGGAACAGATTTAAAGCACGGACTTACAGAAGAGGTGATTCCGCTTGGATTTGTCATACTTGCGAACCCGATTCGTGAAAATGCAAAGCAGACATTCGAATATTTTAACAATCAGGGCGTGGCAATCAAGGTTATCTCCGGTGATAATCCGGGAACAGTTTCTGAGGTTGCGCTGCAGGCGGGAATCCCGGGTGCAGAGAATTATGTGGATGCGACCACACTTGATACAGCGGCGAAGCTTAGGGATGCAGTGGAACAGTACACTGTCTTTGGACGTGTGACACCGAAGCAGAAACAGAAGCTTGTGAAGGCATTGCAGATCAAAGGACATACAGTTGCGATGACCGGCGATGGTGTCAATGATATCTTAGCGATGAAGGATGCAGACTGCAGCGTGGCGATGGCATCGGGAAGTGAGGCAGCAGCGCAGGCAGCACAGGTTGTATTGCTGGATTCGGATTTTGCACATATGCCGGATGTTGTGTATGAAGGCAGGCGTGTCGTTAACAACGTACAGCGGTCAGCGAGTCTGTTCCTTGTAAAGAATATATTTTCTCTGTTGATGGCAGTATTCTCGATGGTTTTGATGATCACATATCCGCTCGAACCGGCGCAGGTATCCTTGATCAGTATGTTCACAATCGGCGCACCGGGATTCCTGCTTGCATTAGAGCCGAACAAGAACCGGATCGAAGGCAGGTTTATCACGAATGTGCTGCTTAAGGCACTGCCGGGCGGTCTGACCGATGTGATTGCAGTCGGAGCCCTTGTCATGCTTGGATCGGTATTTGGACTACCGGATGCGAGTGTGGCGACAGCCGCAACACTGGTTTTGTCGGTTGTTGGATTTATGATTTTATTTAAGATCAGCGAACCGCTCAATAAGATGAAGTACGGCGTGATCTTCCTGAATATATTCGGACTTGTATTCTCCGGGATATTCTTGAAGAAGCTGTTTGCACTAAGTGATATGTCAAATTGGTGTATATTGTTGATGGTTGTGTTCGGATTTGCGGCGGAATCCTTATTCCGGTATCTCACGCTGATTGCGGAGAAGTTACGGGCACGTTACGAGAAAAAACAGAAGTATACCGGCTATAAACGGAAGAGAAAACTACGTCGATAGTGAAAATTACAGGAAATTTACAAGAAAATGACGAAAAAGGGATGCGTAATCATTGCTATCTGCCAAAAATGATATTATAATCGGAATGGTGTTTTTTGGATTATAGTAGAAAACGAAGGAGAGAGTAACATGATACGCTTCAAAAAGAGTAAGAAGATTCTTGCAGCCATTTTGACAGCGGGGATGCTGCTTGCGGGAAATGGAGTCCCGATTTGCGCAGCAGAACCAGTTTCGGTGGCACAGACAGAAGAACAGTTGAATTATCTGGTCGTCGGAAGTCCGGTTGTATGTACACCGGGAAGCCAGTTTGTTCTGGCGGATGTCGGAGATGGAACGGAGAAGCTTTCGGATGCGGTTTTGACTTACGTCAATGTGGAGACTGGTACTTCCTATGAAGTGACTGCGGATACCGTAGATGAGGGAAGCCTGCTGTTTAACATGGAGTTTGATGATACCCAGCCGAGCGGAGAATATGAAGTAACCACGATTGAGGTAGTTGCAGACGGAGAGAAACGAATCGTTCGTATGGTGGATACCGGAATTGAAGCCAAATTTGGTATCAATACGGATGTTGATTCTGAGGCGGATGCCTATGTCGTGGATGAACAGGCAGAGCAGGATGCAGAGGAAGCCTGCGGCGAAGACGGAATTACCGTGCTGGATGCCGAAGGACAGGAGATGACTTTTGATTCTCTGACCGAAGCTTTACAGGAAGCCGATGACAGTGTTGCAGACAGCGGAATCGCAACACAGTCGACAGCCAACCCGAATCTGGTTGTTGTGCTTGATCCGGGACATGGTGGTTCTGATCCGGGTGCATGTAAATATGGCTTGAGAGAAGCGGATTTGACGTTGAAAATCGCGCAGTATTGCAAGTCAAAGCTGGAAGAGTATAGCCATGTTGAAGTATACATGACAAGAACTGCAGATACGGACAATAATCTTGCTAATCGCGTAGCGTATGCAAAGAAATTTAATCCAGATGTGTTTGTCAGCATTCATATCAATGCTGTTGGTGGACAACATGGCGGTGCCGAGGTGTATTATCCAAACGGCAATTACATACCGGGTATCGGAACAGAAGGAAAAGAACTGGCAGAAGTAATCCAGCAGAAGCTGGTAGCACTTGGCCTATATAACAGAGGAATCAAGATCCGGAATACAGAGGACGGCAGCCAGTACCCAGATGGTTCACCATCGGATTACTTAGGCGTTATCAAGCGTTCTAAGGAAGCTGGTTTCCCGGCAGTTTTGATCGAGCATGCATTTATCGATAATTATGGCGATGTATATAACTTTTTGTCAAGAGAAGATAAAGTAAAGGAAATGGGGTATGCAGATGCAACCGCCATTGCAGAATATTATGGATTGTCCAAGAATGGGAATTACGGTTCTAAGGCGACAATCGCGGATACGATCCGTACAGCATATGACGGTGGTACGTCCGAAGCATTGACACCAATCATGACGACTCCGACGACATCAGTTGATCGTATGGTATCGTATTATAAGTCCAACGCAACGTTCCCGACTTACTATCAGGAGCATGATACAGAGATCAAAGCATCGTCCAATCCATTGCAGACATTTTGCCAGATCTTTTACGACGAGGCAGTTGCAGAGGGCGTAGATCCGGGTGTTGTATTTGCACAGGCAATGAAAGAAACTGGATTCCTGCGATTCGGCGGCGATGTAAAGATTGAGCAGTATAATTTCTGTGGACTGGGCGCAACCGGAGGCGGCGCTGCTGGACAGGCATTTGGTTCGGTACGTCTGGGAGTACGTGCACAGGTACAGCATCTGAAGGCATACGCTTCACAGGAAGATCTGAAAAATGCAGTGGTTGATCCGAGATTCCAGTATGTGACAAGAGGCTGTGCAACTTTTGTAGAGTACTTGGGTATTCAGGAAAACCCTTGGGGAAAGGGCTGGGCAACTGCATCAAATTATGGATATAGTATTGTAAATGATTATATGTACAAATTCTGTACGGTAAAAAAGACATCCAGTACAGCAAATTCGTTCCTGAATGTAGCGTATAGCACACATGTACAGAGTTATGGCTGGCAGGCAGATAAATTTAACGGTATGACAAGCGGAACGACCGGACTTGGCAAGCGCCTGGAGGCAATCAAGATTAAGGTCGGTGGCGAGTATGATTTGGGTGTTACCTATCAGACACATGTACAGACCTTAGGCTGGGGTAATTGGGTCGATGATGGAGCTTTAAGCGGAACAACTGGACAGGCCAAACGTCTGGAAGCAATCCGTATCAAATTAACAGGCAACGACGCAGACAAATTCGATGTGTATTATCGTGTACATGCACAGACCTTTGGCTGGCTTGGCTGGGCAAAGAATGGTGAAACGGCTGGTACGTCAGGATTTGCAAAGCGTCTGGAAGCAATCCAGATTTACGTAGTACCGAAGGGGATGACGCCATCTTCGGGAACCAGCGCTGTTTCTTATGTACAGTACGGAAAGGCTGCATCGAAGAGTGATCAGCCGGGCTTGATCAATTATGCAACGCATGTGCAGACCTATGGCAACCAGCAATTTGTATCAGACGGTTCCTTCTCTGGAACATATGGAGAAGCAAAGCGGCTGGAGGCAATCCGGATTCAGGTCAACAATGAAGCACTTGGTGTAGATGGTGGTGTGACTTATCATACGCATGTGCAGAAATTGGGATGGCAGCCTTGGGTTAGCGATGGAGTAGTCAGCGGAACGACTGGACAGGCGAAGCGTCTGGAGGCAATCGAGATCAAACTGACTGGTGAACTTGCTGAGAAATATGATGTATACTACCGTGTACACGCACAGACTTTCGGCTGGTTGAACTGGGCGAAGAATGGGCAGACAGCTGGAACAGTTGGATATGCAAAGCGTCTGGAAGGAATTCAGATCGTGCTCGTACCAAAGGGAGGCAAAGCACCGAGTGCAACGCCTTTGAACGATGGAAGAGCAAGCATTATCAAATAATATAAGAAATCAAAAAAGAGTCCTGCGGATTTGCAGGACTCTTTTTGTATGTAAATATATCAATGTATGAATTCAATTACATGGCAGCTACTCTGGCGTCGATATAGCGAATCAGTTCTTCTGCTGAAGCTTTCAGACCAAGGCGGCTGGTATTGATGCAGACATCATAGTACCGGGAATCGCCCCATTTGCCAGAGGAGAAGGAATTGTGATACTGCTTCCGGCTTTTATCGTGGCGTTTCATTTTTGTGAGCGCCTCGTCTGCGGATACATGCTTGACTTCCATGATTCGCTTCTGCTTCACATCGGTGTCGCCGACAAGGAAGATGGAGATCAGTCCATCATTATCCTGTAAGATGTCCTCGGCACAACGACCGAGTACTACATAGGATTCTCCGCTTTCTGCCTTTTCCTTCAGGAAATTAAACTGCATTTCTGCAATAATCTTTTCTACGGAGTTTGACTGTCCGAGTACCGTTCTGGTGATAAAAGGATTTGCTGGCTTTTCGTCGTATTTCTTATAGACATCGTAAGAATTTCCAGTTTCCTTGGAAAGCTCGTCGAGAATATTTCTGTCATAAAGTGGAATATTGTAATGCTTGGCGATTATTTCTGCGATTACATGTCCGCCGCTTCCATACTCTCGTCCGATTGAAATAATGACCTGTTTGTTCATAAATATACGCTCCCTTCTGTCGTGAAATGTGTCTGCCATTCGCGCTTTTTTTATTTACAATTATACATAAGATGGACGGAAAAAGTCAATGTATGTATGCAGGAAAAATGGGAAAAACTGTATCTGTGAAGAAGTATAAAAACAGGGAGAAACAGACAATGAAAAAAACAACTGAATTTACACCGACAGCTTTTATTTTAGGAATTTTACTTGCCGTTGTATTTGGTGGTGCCAATGCCTATCTGGGGCTGCGTGTCGGTATGACGGTATCCGCATCCATTCCGGCAGCCGTGATCTCGATGGGGATTGTGCGGCTGTTGTTAAAGCGGGATTCGATTCTGGAAAATAACATGGTACAGACAATCGGCTCCGCCGGAGAATCGCTGGCGGCAGGTGCAATCTTTACGCTTCCAGCGTTGTTTATGTGGGCGAAGGAGCATGGCACGGCGATGCCGTCTTTTTTTACGATCGCGATGCTTGCCATAAGCGGCGGTCTGCTTGGGGTGCTTTTCATGGTGCCGCTTCGCCACGCGCTGATCGTGGAAGAACATGACCGCCTGCCATACCCGGAGGGAACGGCATGTTCGAAGGTGCTGCTTGCTGGAGAAGAGGGTGGCGCGAAAGCAAAGAAGGTATTAAAAGGATTGCTCGCGGCAGCTGTCTATAAATTTTTAGCAGACGGATTGAAGCTGTTTCCAAGTGAAGTCGATTTTGAAAGCCGGAAGCTGCGTGGGGCAGGCTTTGGTATCGACGTGCTACCGGCATTGGTGGGTGTTGGATATATCTGCGGCGCGCGCGTTTCTTCGTATCTCTTAAGTGGGGCGGTACTTGGCTGGCTCGTGCTGATGCCGGCGTTCGTGCTGGTTGGTGGGGATAATATCTTGTTTCCAGCGACGAGAGCAATCGGCACTTTAACCACATGGGAATTGTGGGGAAACTATATCCGCTATATTGGAGCCGGAGCAGTTGCGGCAGGCGGAATTATCAGCCTTGTAAAGACGTTGCCATTGATCGTGACGACCTTCCGTAAGGCAGTGCGTGGCTATGGGAATACGGGAAGGGAACGGACAGAACGTGATATTCCGATGCGGTATGTGATCATTGGAATTGTGGCAATCCTGTTGTTCCTGTGTGTGATGCCACAGATCCGGCTGTCTGTGCCGATGGCACTTTTTATTGCCGTGTTTGGATTTTTCTTTGCAACCGTCAGTGCACGGATGGTTGGTCTTGTCGGTTCTTCGAACAATCCGGTATCTGGTATGGCAATCGCGACATTGCTGCTTGCATCCTTTGTGCTGAAATTAACCGGGCAGACCGGATTAAAAGGAATGACAGTTGCAATCTCAATGGGAACGGTCATCTGTATTGTCGCGGCAATGGCAGGGGATACGTCGCAGGATTTGAAAACTGGTTTTATCGTCGGGGCAACACCGTGGAAGCAGCAGGTTGGAGAGCTGATCGGGGCGGTTGTTTCCGGACTTGCAATCGGTGGTGTGCTGTATCTGTTGCAGGCAGCATGGAGCTTCGGTGATCCGGAGCTTCCGGCACCGCAGGCAACATTGATGAAGCTGGTTGTGGAAGGTGTGATGGGAGATTATCTGCCGTGGGGACTGATTCTGATCGGCGTATTTATCGCAGTTGCGGTTGAGATCGTTGGGATTCCGGTGCTTCCTTTTTCTATCGGATTGTATCTGCCGATTCATCTGTCAACAGCGATCATGGTTGGCGGTCTGTTGCGCGCGTTTTATGAAAGGAAAAAGAATGAGGCGTATGTGCAGGATGGAATCTTATTTTCTTCCGGACTGATCGCCGGAGAGGGATTGATCGGAATTCTGTTAGCGGTGACAGCTGTACTTGGTGTGAGTGCAAAATTTGATTTATCCGGGCGTGGAATCAGTCTGGGAGCGGCAGGAAGTCTGGCAGCATTTTTGATCCTGCTTGTCATAATGATCTGCGTGATAAAAAAACAGGAAAAAATGGAAATTGATAGTTGACATCTGAAAAAGGAATGCTATAATAAACAAAAACATATGAATAATTGTTCATATGATATCGAGAAAAAAGGAGATATGATGATGAAGAAAACTTACAAAATTGATGTTGATTGTGCAAACTGTGCAAATAAGATGGAGGACGCTGCTAAGAATACAGCTGGTGTCAAGGACGCAACTGTAAACTTTATGGCACTCAAGATGATCGTAGAGTTTGAAGAAGGTGCAGATGCAAAGGCAGTTATGAAGGACGTTCTGAAGAACTGCAAGAAGGTAGAGGATGACTGCGAGATCTTCTTATAAGAGATCTGCACAGATGCAGCAGGTGTGCATAAGTAAGTAGAAGAAGCAGACAGAGATAGGAAGTGACGGCTATGACGAAGAAGCAGAAGAAGGTATTGATTCGGATCATTATTGCAGCGGTATTGGTGATCGCTTTGCAGTTTATCCCGGTGAAAGGATACGTGCGGTTCGGACTGTATATGATTCCGTATTTTGTAATCGGATATGATATCCTGAAGAAGGCAGGAAAGGGAATTTTGAATCGACAGATTTTCGATGAGAATTTCCTGATGGCAGTTGCCACCATCGGTGCGATCGCACTCGGTGATTACAAGGAAGGCACTGCGGTTATGCTCTTCTATCAGATTGGAGAGCTGTTTCAGAGCTACGCCGTTGGTAAGAGCCGCCGGAACATCAGTGATCTGATGGATATCCGCCCGGACTATGCAAATGTAGAGAAGGACGGAGAGCTTGAGCAGGTTGATCCGGATGAGATTGAGATCGGTACGGTTATCGTTGTACAGCCGGGTGAGAAGGTGCCAATCGATGGAGTCGTTGTTGAGGGAACATCGTCCTTGAATACAAGTGCACTGACCGGTGAGAGTGTACCGAGGGAAGTAAGCGTGGATGATGAGATCATCAGTGGATGCATCAACATGACCGGACTTTTGAAGATCCGTACGACGAAGGAATTCGGCGAGTCGACGGTATCGAAGATTTTGGAACTGGTAGAGAATGCAAGCTCCAGAAAATCACGTTCCGAGAACTTTATCTCGAAGTTTGCGAAGATCTATACACCGGCAGTCTGCTATGGTGCTCTGGCACTTGCCATCTTACCGCCGATCGTGCGGATGGCATTTATGGGGCTTGCACCGGAATGGGGCGACTGGGTATACCGTGCCCTGACATTCCTTGTAATCAGTTGTCCATGTGCACTGGTAATCAGTATTCCGCTTAGCTTCTTTGCAGGAATCGGTGGCGCGAGCCGGGAAGGTGTCCTTGTCAAAGGCTCAAGCTTCTTAGAGACATTGTCGCAGACGAAGATCGTCGTATTTGATAAGACCGGTACGATGACGAAGGGTGTATTTGAGGTAAATGGTATCCACCACAGTCCATATAAGGATGAGGAGCTGCTTGAGTATGCAGCCCTTGCAGAGAGCTATTCCACCCATCCAATCAGCAAGAGCTTACAGCGTGCGTATGGCAAGCCGATCGATAAGAACCGCGTCAGTGACGTGGAGGAGATCGGTGGTCATGGTCTGACAGCAAAGGTGGACGGAAAGGTTGTTGCAGCTGGAAATGCAAAGCTTATGAAGAAGCTCGGTATCGAGTATCACGACTGCAGCCATGTTGGAACGATTGTCCATGTAGCGATTGATGGTAAATACGCCGGACATATTCTGATCTCCGATGTCATCAAGGAGCATGCGGCAGAGGCGATCGCCGCACTGAAGAAGTCCGGTATTGAGAAGACCGTTATGCTGACCGGAGATGCCAAGAATGTGGCAGATCATGTAGCCGCACAGCTTGGAATCGATGAGGTATGCAGTGAGCTGCTTCCGGGCGATAAGGTAGAAAAGGTTGAAGAACTCTTGACGAAAAAGTCGGAAAAGGATAAACTTGCATTTGTGGGTGATGGAATCAACGACGCACCAGTTCTCTCACGTGCCGATATCGGTATTGCGATGGGCGCGCTTGGCTCCGACGCAGCGATCGAAGCTGCCGACATCGTATTGATGGACGACGATCCACTGAAGATCTCGAAGGCGATCCGGATCTCAAGAAAATGTATCCGTATCGTATATGAGAATATTTATTTCGCGATTGGTATTAAAGTAATCTGTCTAGTACTCGGCGCACTTGGTATTGCAAATATGTGGTTTGCCATTTTTGCAGATGTCGGAGTTATGATACTGGCAGTGTTAAATGCGATCCGTACATTGTTTGTAAAGAAACTTTAGTGTGAAATGAGGATACTATGGCACAGACACAGAAAATGATTGAATGTTGTGAGAGTCACGAGGTACACAAGGATCTGCTGAAGATTGTGAATGAGAAGCTGCCAAGTGAGACAGAATTGTATGATCTGGCAGAGCTCTTCAAGGTGTTCGGCGATTCGACGAGAATACGGATTTTGTTCGTATTATTCGAGGCAGAGGTGTGCGTGTGTGATCTGGCGGAAGCACTCGGCATGACACAGTCCGCAATCTCACATCAGCTTCGTATCTTGAAGCAGAATAAACTGGTGAAGAACCGAAGAGAAGGAAAATCCATTTTCTATTCTCTGGCGGATGAACATGTCCGCACAATTATCGCACAGGGTTGCGAGCATATTGAAGAAGATTAAAGTTGTTTCATTTCGTTCTGACGCACAAGGGTTCGTCCCGCGTGGAAAGGCGAGTAATAAAAGAGGGTACTATGGATAAGCGAATTTCCGTAATCAGTATTATCGTATATGAGAGAGATCAGGCGGCGAAGGTGAATGCGGTTCTGCATGAATATGCAGACTATATCATCGGTCGTATGGGACTTCCGTATGAGAAGAAGGGTGTTTCTATCATATCCGTCGTTATGGATGCGCCGATGTCGTGTACCAGTGCGCTTTCCGGCAAATTAGGGATGATCGATGGTGTGACTGCGAAATGCAACACAGCTAAGATCTAAATATTATAAGGTTAATTTAAAGGAGAGCAAATCTATGAACGAGATGAGACGAAATGCAAAGAAGAGACCGGCAGTGAAGAAAGTATTTGCTTTGTTGCTGGCTCTTTCTATGTTCTGCGCACTTTTAGCAGGGTGTGACAAGAAGGAGGAAACGGATAATGTGACAGTTCGTGTCGGCGCCATGTCCGGTCCGACCGCGATGGGTATGGTCAAGCTGATGAAGGATGCAGAGGATGGCGCGGCGAAGAATGCGTATGAATTTGCAGAGCTTTCGACCGATCCGTCGACCTTTGTGGCACCGCTTACAAAGGGAGATATCGACATTGCAGCGGTTCCATCGAATCTGGCTTCTGTGATCTATAACAATACGAACGGTGGCGTGCAGATCCTTGCAGTTAACACACTGGGAGTCCTGAACATCGTGGAGCGTGGAGACAGCGTACAGAGCATTAAGGATCTGGCAGGCAAGAAACTGTATGCAACCGGACAGGGTGCAACACCAGAATACACACTGCGCCATATTTTGAAGCAAAATGGCATTGATCCGGATAGTGGTCTTACGATCCAGTGGTGTGCAGATACAACGGAAGCACTGTCTTATATTGCAAATGATTCTGAAGCGATCGCTATGTTACCACAGCCATTTGCGACAGCCGCAATGGGACAGGTTGACGGCTTGCGCGTTGCAATCGACTTAAATGATGCATGGACAGAGATCGAGGATTGTGATATCGTGACTGGTGTGGTTGTTGCCCGGACAGATTTCGTGAAGGAGCATCCACAGGCAGTTGAGACGTTCCTTTCAGAGTATGAGGCTTCCGTTGCTTATACAAATGACAATGCAGCCAATGCGGCAGAGCTGATCGCCGGATATGGTATCGTGGCGAAGGCGCCGCTCGCAGAGAAGGCGATTCCGAAATGCCATATCACGTTCCTGAAGGGACAGGAAATGAAGGACAGTGTCAGCGGATATCTGCAGATTCTCTTTGACGAGAACCCACAGGCAGTTGGCGGTACACTCCCAGCCGATGATTTTTATTATGGATTGTAAATATGAACTATAAAGAAGTATTAAAGAAAGTGGGTGCAGCGTTGCTTGCACTCACTTTTTGGGAAATTGCAGCACTTCTCATCCACCAGCGGATCCTGCTTGTGACACCGGTTGCAGTTGCAAGACGGCTTTGCACGATCTGGCGGGTGGAGGGCTTTGCGCGTGCGATATGGTTCTCGTTCTACCATATTGCAGGCGGTTTTTTGCTTGGGTTGATTCTGGGCTGCCTGCTTGCTTATCTGGCGGCGAAGCACCCGGTTGTAGAGACCTTGCTGTGGCCGTGGATGGCGATGATCAAGAGTGTGCCGGTGGCATCGTTCGTCGTGATCTGTCTGATCTGGCTGTCCGCCCGGAATCTGTCGGTATTCATATCGTTCCTGATCGTAATTCCGATCATATATCAGAATGTCTTAGAGGGACTACGTGCAGAAAACCGGGAGATGCAGGAGGTCGCAACAGTCTTTCAACTGCCATGGCGCAAACGCTTCCGCTATATCGAGCTGCCGAAGATTCGTCCGTTTCTTCTTTCTGCCTGCCGTGTGACAACCGGTATGGCATGGAAGGCAGGTATCGCTGCAGAGATCATCGGCGTGCCGAACGGTTCGATCGGTAAGATGCTTTATACAGCAAAAATATACCTTGATACCGACGACCTGCTTGCGTGGACGGTGATCATTGTGGTAATCAGCGTGGTGGCGGAGAAGGTATTTCTGGCAGGACTGTCGAGGCTGCTTAATCCGTGCTCACGTTTTATGGAGGATACGGATGCAGGACATTAGAATAAAAAATATATCGAAAGCGTATGGTGATAAGCAGGTGTTAAACCATATCTCGAAAGAGTTCCCATCGGGAGAGACGACTGTGATCATGGGCGCGTCGGGCTGTGGCAAGACAACCCTGCTTCGGATTCTGTTAGGATTAGAAAAGGCGGACAGCGGCGAAGTAACTGGCATGCCAGAGCGGGTAGCTGTATTGTTTCAGGAAGACCGGTTGTGCGAGGATGTTTCAGCCTATGAGAATATTGCCCTTGTGCTGGAACGTAAGAAGACGCATGCACAAAGGGATGCGCAGAAGTGCAGGATAGAACAGGAGGCAGCACAGGTTGGTATCACGGCGGATGACTTAAAACAGAACGTCATGGAACTAAGTGGTGGCATGCGGCGGCGGATCGCCTTGCTTCGGGCATTGCTGTACGATGTAGAATGCGTGAGCTTAGATGAGCCATTTAAAGGATTGGATGTAACGACGAAGCAGATCGTGATGCAGTATGTGAAGGAAAAGACTGCGGGGAAGACAACATTTCTGGTGACACACGATGCTTCGGAGGCAGACTTTTTTGGCGGGAACAGATGGACCCTGCCAACCGAAAATAAAAATGCAAATGATGAGTAAAATTTTACTAAAAAAAGAGACGTAAATGATAGACGTCTCTTTTCTTATGTGGAAAAATACGATATAATTGTAATGTGCGTGATTGCGCGCATCTGGTTGTTTGCAGAGACTGTCAGACAACCTCTAAAACAAGAAAATAATATAAGAATTTTAATAAAAAGGAGTGTTGAAATGAAGATTAATTATGTAGGAAATCAGGGCGACTTTACTATGGAGAATCCAGAGATGCTTAGTTATCTTTATTTTCCAATCGCAAATGAATCAGGGGTTATGAGTTCGGTTGCACCCGATCTCGCAGGTGACTCGAAGATGAGTCAGAATTCATTCCTTATGCCACCAGTGAGCTGTGAGAATCTGCACAATGACAAGTCATCCAGAAATGTATGGTGCAAGATCAATGGCAAGACACTCTGGTCATTGACTGGGCGTTCCGCTGCCCAGCAGGCAGAGCTTTTTACAGAGGACAAGGAACCAACCTATTTGGAGGCAGGCTTCATGCATCACAAGATCACACGTACATCTGAGAAGAACGGTGTGAAGGCAGCGCTTTCCAGCGTGTCACCAATCAGCGGTGAGAAGCTGGAGCTTCTGAAGGTAGAGCTTACAAATATTTCGGAGGAAGAAATGACAATGCAGGTCGTGACTGCGATTCCACTTTATGCAAGATCCGCAGATAACATCCGTGACCACCGTCACGTAACGGCTCTGCTTCATCGCATTACAACCAATGAGACAGGCATTCTTGTAAAGCCGACGATGACATTTGACGAGCGTGGACATAAGCGCAATGAGATCAACTATGGTGTGTTCGGTGGAAATGAGAACGAGACACCGATCGGCTATTATCCAATCGTAGAGGATTTCATTGGCGAGGGCGGTAATCTGGAGAACCCACGTGCACTTTATAAGAATCCACTTGCGCCATATGCAAAGGGCGAAGGCATCGACGGCTACGAAGCATTGGGCGGTGTTGTATTTGCAGAGAAGAAGGTGGCTGCCGGTGAGACAATCTCCTATGTGATCGCAATGGGTTATGGCGACAGCGCAGAAGAGCTTACAGCAGCTGCAAATAAGTTCCTGAGTGTCAAGGCGTTTGACAAGGCATGGGATGAGACAATCGCATACTGGCAGGAGAAGGTCAATGTCTCTTACCACACAGGCAACAAGGATTTCGACCAGTGGATGAAGTGGGTAAGCTTCCAGCCAATGCTGCGTCGGATCTATGGATGTTCGTTCCTTCCACATCATGATTATGGTAAGGGCGGCCGTGGATGGCGTGACCTGTGGCAGGATTGTCTGGCACTTCTTATCATGAATCCGGATGGCGTGCGTCAGATGCTGATCGACAACTTCGGTGGTGTGCGTCTCGATGGTACAAATGCAACAATCATTGGAAGCAAGCAGGGCGAATTTATCGCTGACCGTAATGGTATCGCGCGTGTATGGATGGATCACGGCGTATGGCCATATCTGACAACCGAGCTTTATATCAATCAGACAGGAGATTTGGATATCCTGTTAGAAGAAAATACATATTTCAAGGATCTTCTGATCTGTCGTGGCGAGGACCGCGATACAGACTGGGATATCTCACAGGGTGAAAAGCAGAAGGATGCAGCAGGAAATGTATACTCCGGAACATTGTTAGAGCATCTGCTGATTCAGAATCTGTCTTCCTTCTACGATGTCGGAGATCACAATGAGATCCGCCTGCGTGGTGCAGACTGGAACGATGCACTCGATATGGCAGCACAGCGTGGTGAGAGCGTGGCATTTACAACGATGTACGCAGACAATATGGATCACATCGCAGGACTGCTTGCAGCATTCGAGGCATCCGGCAAAAAGACCGTGAAGATCGCAAAGGAGATGCAGCAGCTTCTTGTATCCGGTGCAGATCTGTATGACGACGTAGCGAAGAAGCGTGAAGTACTGATGAATTACTGCGAGACATGCAGACATACATTATCCGGTGAGAAGGTAGAGATCTCTGTATCAGAGCTTGCTGCAAACCTCAAGGGGAAGGCAGACTGGATGCGTGAGCACATCCGCAAGACCGAGTGGGTACAGACTGCAGAGGGCGATGGCTTCTTCAACGGTTATTATGATAACTCCGGCAAGGCGGTTGAGGGCGATATCAATGGCGGTGTCCGTATGATGCTTACCTCACAGGTATTTACGATCATGTCGAAGACAGCAACCAACGAACAGGTGGCCCAGATCGTGAAATCCGCAGATAAGTATCTGTACGATGCTTCTGTTGGCGGTTACCGTTTGAACACCGATTTCCATGAGGTGAAGATGGATCTTGGACGTATGTTTGGATTCGCGTATGGCCACAAGGAAAATGGTGCCGTGTTCTGTCACATGGCAACGATGTTTGGAAATGCACTTTATCAAAGAGGCTTCGCGAAGGAAGCGTATAAAGTATTTAATACATTATTTGAGCACTGCAACGATGTCGAGAAGAGCCGCATCTATCCGGGTGTGCCGGAGTATGTGGATGCCAAGGGACGTGGCGTGTACCACTATCTGACCGGTGCTGCAAGCTGGCTGCTTGTAACGGTAATCACACAGATGTTTGGTGTGCGCGGTCAGATGGGAAATCTGGCATTCGTGCCACAGCTTCTTCCAGAGCAGTTTGATGCAAATGGGGAAGCAGGACTTTCGATGATCTTTGCAGACAGAAATATCAAGATCGTTATGAAGAATGCAGAGAAGAAGGCACCGGCTGATTACAAGGTGAGCGCAATCACAATCGATGGCGCAGCTTACGCATTCGATGCCACACCAGTCATTAAGCGCACCGATATCGAGGCACTTTCCAAGGATGCACAGCACACAATCGAAGTAACACTTGCTTAAGGAGGAACCAATTATGGAAGGAATTGAAATTATAGATTTTCAGCCGGAAGGCTACAAACCACTTGTGGATTACGAAAGCTGGAGAGTCGCAGTCTTAAAGTTCTGCGACGACCTGCTGATCGAGAATGTAAAGACAATGCAGAAGCATTTATATACGGATGAGGTATTCGTACTGGTACAGGGACGCTGCACATTGTTCCTTGCAGGCGAGGGTGACAAGCCGGGTAGGATCACAGCCGTACACATGGAGCCACACAAGATCTACAACATCAAGAAAGGTACATGGCACAACCATATCATGGATACAGACGGCGAAGTTGTGATCGTAGAAAACCGCGACACTTGCGACGACAACTCCCCAATCCTGCCACTCGACAAGAATCAGCTGGTAGAATTGGCAAACGCAGCAAAGTAATAACAAGCGTCTGAATACAAGGATAACAGATATTTATAAATAATACAGGATAATTGTGGGAACATGAATATCGAATAATGAATATTACAGTTTCTTAAGCAGACCATTGGAACACGCCAGCACTTAACGAGCTGTGTCTGAAGAATGAAGACACAGGGAGTTTAGTGTCTGCTGCGTGTGGAAGTGAGCGAGAGCGCGTCTGCGTAGAAATGTAATATTCATTATTCGTTGAAACACAGAACCACAATTATCCGTACGATTTAGAAAGGGAAAAATATGTTTGACAATAAGAACCGCTTTGTAATCGAAAACTACAACAAACAGTCCTGCTTCGCAAGCTTCCTCCCGGGCATCAGCGGCATCCACGGAACCCCACTCTGGAACTTCTACGTAAACCGTGGACAGGCAATCTGCAGCTTCGGCTCAGAGAACAAAGATCATTCCATCATGGAATTTTATCCGGCACATCAGTCATACCAGTTCACAAAGACGATGGGCTTCCGCACGTTCCTGAAGGTAGACGGAACATTCTACGAGCCGTTTGTGGACGACGATATGCCACACAAGATGTACATCGGTATGAACGAGCTGGAAATCGAGGAGACAAACGAAGCACTTGGCATCAAAGTAAATGTCCTGTACTACACAATGCCAAACGAGCGTCTCGGCGGTCTGGTCCGTACTGTGACGATCACGAATCTCGCTGGTGCGAAGAAGGACGTGGAAGTGTTAGATGGTATGCCGGCACTGCTTCCATACGGTATCGCATTAAAGGATATGAAGGAGACGGCACAGACGACAAAGGCTTGGATGCAGGTCGAGGATGTAAACGAGAAGCTCCCATATTACCGTGTGCGTATCGCACTTGCCGATGCGGCAGAAGTTTCCGAGGTAGAGGCAGGAAACTTCATGGTATCTGTCAATAAGAACGGCGAAAAACTTCCGATCATCGCAGATCCGGAGCTGATCTTTGATTACGATACAAGTCTGGCAAAGCCAGTGAAATTCTTTCAGACAGAGGTACTTGCACTTGCGGCAGAGCATCAGCTGTGTGCGAATCAGGTACCGGCAGGGTTTGCGTGTGCGCATGAGGACATCACAGACAGTTACACGATCTATTCTGTATATGGTCAGGCAGGCACGAAGGAGCTGTTCCATACATTTGCAGATGCTGGTTTGAATGCAGCATATTTTGCAAGAAAGCATGAAGAAAATGATGCGATCATCAATGAACTTGCAGACACGATCGCAACGACAACGGCAGATCCAGTCTTCGATGCGTACTGCAAGCAGACCTATATTGACAACGTCCTGCGTGGCGGATATCCGGTGAAGCTTCCGGGTGGACATATCTTCTATGTATATTCCAGAAAGCACGGCGATGTGGAGCGTGATTACAATTTCTTCTCCATGCTTCCGGAATATTATTCACAGGGAAATGGAAACTTCCGTGATGTAAACCAGAACCGTCGAAGCGACATCTATTTTGCGAACTTCGTCGGCGATTACAATATCAAAGTATTTTACGATCTGCTGCAGTTGGATGGCTACAATCCATTGCAGGTAAAGCAGATTACATATTCATTAAAGCCGGAGGCAGAAGCAGAAGTGCTCTCCTATGTAACTGAGAATGCGGATGTTCTGAAAAACTTGTTTGCAAAACCATTTACACCGGGTAAATTATATGCGCAGATCTACAACAAGAAGGTTGGACTTACCGTTGAGGAAGACAAGTTCTTCGCCGTAGTGATGGAACACAGCGTTGAGAATCTGAATGCAGATTTCGGTGAGGGCTACTGGAGTGACCACTGGACATACAATCTCGATCTTGTGGATGCATATCTGTCTGTCTATCCGGAGAAGGAAGAGACGATGCTCTTTGATGAGAAGGATTACACCTACTATGAGTCAAAGGCAACGGTTCTTCCACGTGTGAAGCGTTATGTCAAGACAGACAAGGGTGTCAGACAGTACAACTCGATCGACGAGGAGAAGAAGGCAGAGGTAACATTTGACAAGGCGCGTACAGCGTATGGAAAGGGTGACGTTTATACTTCAAATCTTGCAACGAAGCTTGTGCTGATGAGTACACTCAAGTTCGATGCACTCGATATGAAGGGCATCGGTGTCGAGATGGAAGGTGGAAAGCCGGGCTGGTATGACGCGTTAAATGGTCTGCCGGGATTATTTGGTTCTTCTGTCTGCGAGACATACGAATTACAGCGGATGTTATTGTTCCTGCGTGAGGAGCTTGCGAAGTTTGACCGTGCGGTAGACGTTCCTGCAGAGCTTGCCGAGCTGATTGAAAAGACAGATGCAGCACTTAAGAATTATACAAAGGGCGGTGACCGTCTGGCAGTATGGAATGCAGTGAATATCGCAAAGGAAGCATATCGTGAGAAGACCGCATTTGGCATTGATGGAAAAGAAGAGATGATTCCGGCTGCAACGCTTATTGCAACTCTTGACCTCATGATCGCATATGTAGAGGAAGGAATTGAACTTGGTTGTGCGATGAAAGATGGCATTGCACCGGCTTATATGGCATACAGCATGTCGGATTACACAGAAAAGGACGGCGTGATCACACCGGAGAATCTGCAGGTGGTTGATATCCCGTTGTTCTTAGAGGGACCGGTTCGTTACCTGAAGCTGCCACAGACACATGCGGCGAAGGAAGCACTTTATGAGAAGGTAAAGGCTTCAGATATGTATGACAAGAAGCTTGATATGTACAAGGTAAATGCACCACTTACAAAATGCTCTTACGAGATTGGACGTGCGCGTGCATTCTCCCCAGGCTGGCTGGAGAACGAATCCATCTGGCTGCATATGGAGTACAAATATTTACTGGAACTGTTGAAGTCCGGACTGTATGAAGAGTATTTCGCAGACTTAAAGAAGATGGGCGTTCCATTCCTGCCTTATGAGACATACGGCAGAAGTCCGCTCGAGAATTCATCCTTCTTAGTAAGCTCTGCAAACTTCAATGAGAAGATCCACGGAAAGGGCTTTGTCGCAAGACTGAGTGGTTCAACTGCAGAGTTCTTACAGATGTGGGAGCTTATGATGAACGGCGAGAGGTTATTTATAATGCAGGATGGTACACTTACATTTAAGCTTGCACCGGCAATCCCGGCATATCTTGTGAAGGACGACGGCAAGGTAGAGACAACGTTGTTTGGCAAGATCAAGGTTGTATATGACTGTGGCAGCAAGCGGGATCTGATTCCGGGACAGTATGCAGTTACAAAGTACGAACTTGTGGCGGCTGATGGAAGTATAGAGTCCTGTGAGGCAGCAACTGTATCCGGGGAAGCAGCACAGCGTATCCGCGATGGAAAGGTTGCAGAGATCCGTGTAACAATCCAGTAAAACAGAATGTAATAGAAAGTTCGTGACAAGAACAGGAAAATTATATATAATAAATGTCAATTATGTGATTTACAAAAATCAAGTGAAGGAGAAGCGGGCTTTCAAGGACGCGTACAGGATTATGAAAAAAATAGGAGCATTTTTATTATCGCTTGTGATGCTGCTCGGTGTGATCGTATTGCCAACGAATACCACACAGGCAGCGGAGGCGATGCCGACAGTATCATATAGTGTACATGCACAGAGTTACGGCTGGATGAATCCAGCTCAGAATGGTAAGACGGCAGGTACGACCGGGCAGGGGAAACGTCTCGAAGCGATTGCGATTTCTTTAAAACAGAATGGGACATCTTATGCAGGCGGACTTCGCTATCAGGCACATGTGCAAACTTATGGCTGGATGAACTGGGTGGATGCCGATACGAATGGAGCATCCCCAAGAAGTCTTGCAGATAAAGGACAGTATGCCGGAACGGTTGGGAAGTCAAAGCGTATGGAAGCAATCCGGATGGAACTGACGGGTGAACTTGCAAATCGCTATGAGGTATTATACCGTGTACATATGCAGACGTATGGCTGGAGCTCATGGACAAAAGGCGGCGATACAGCTGGCACAGTTGGACAGGGAAAACGTCTTGAAGCAATCGAAATCAAGCTGATCCAGAAACCATCGGTAACGCCGGCTGCCACAGTAAATTATCAGGTACATGCACAGTCTTATGGCTGGATGAATACAGTGCCAGGTGGAACAATCGCGGGTACTACTGGAAAGGGTAAACGTCTCGAAGCGATCAAGATTGATTTGAAGACACAGGGTGTAACAGGCGGTATCGTCTATAATACCCATGTGCAGTCCCTTGGCTGGACAAAGGATGTTTCGAACAACGGTGTGAGTGGTACGACAGGTCGGTCGAAGCGGATCGAGGCCATCTGCATGCATCTGACCGGCGATATCACGGCATATTACGATATTTATTATCGTGTCCATTGTCAGTCACTCGGCTGGCTTGACTGGGCGAAAAATGGACAGATGGCAGGTACAACCAATGGTGGAAAACGGATGGAGGCAATCCAGATCCAGCTCGTCAAAAAGGGCGGAAAGGCACCGGGGGCAACGGCGAAGCCGTATGTTTATATTGAACCACCAGCGATTACGAAGGATACATATGAGATTCGTGTAAACAAGCAGGAGAGCTGCATCACGATCTATAAGGATGGCGTGCCAATCAAGGCAATGACCTGTTCGCCGGGTGACGCCACTCCGGTTGGAACCTTCTATCTGGCTGGTAAATGGCGTTGGAATGCACTGATGGGTGGTGTACAGGGACAGTATTGTTCTCAGATACAGGGTGATTTCTTATTCCATTCGGTGTTATATAATAAGACGAATCCGCGCACACTGATTCCAAGCAGCTATAACAACCTCGGAAAACGTGTATCGCATGGATGCGTCCGGTTACAGGTTATTGACGCAAAGTGGATATTTGATAATTGTCCAAGAGGCACAAAGATTACGATCTATAATTCCAGTGATCCAGGACCACTCGGTAAGCCGGCATTGCAGAAGATACCGGGCAGCCAGACGTGGGACCCGACCGATCCAGCAATTTAAATAAAAAGCGGGGTGTCGCATCGGAACATAGTTTATGTCTCCGGTGCGACTGTCGTGTTTTTGGAAAGAGACAAATGAGCGCAGCTTATTTGTAAAAGAGGAACTATGTACTTAGAAGAACAACGAAGAAGAGCATTGAGTTTGCTTGCGAATTTGATCATATGGGTATTTGAGGCAGTATCATTTGGCGTGATCTGGTTTGGAGAGTATCACAATCCGTTATTCTTTCGGGGAAATTATGTCGTGATCGGGTTGTATGCCGTCTTTCTGTTTCTGATCACCAAAAGCTTCAATGGATATAAATTAAGCTATATGCGCGTGCTTGATCTGTGTCTGTCACATGGACTTGCAATCGTGATCGGTGGAGCCGTTGCGTATATTTTCATCTGCATGGTATCGCGTGATTATATGAACGTGCTTCCGGTTATCATAATGGTAATCATACAGATTGTGTTTGAGACGCTCTGGGTGATTTTGATCCAGCATATCTACATGCTGTTTTTCCCACCGCGGAAGCTGATCGTGATCTATGGTATTTATCCGCCGGAGAATTTCCTTCTTAAGATCAATGCCAGACGTGATCGTTATCAGATCTGTGAGGTATTAAACTATCAGCAGGGTATGGAGAAGATCCAGCAGGATGTATTGGATTTCGAGGGCGTCGTGCTGTATGATCTGCCATCAGAAGACCGAAATAATATATTAAAATATTGCTTTAAGCATTCCATCCGTACCTATGTCATTCCGAAGATCACGGATATTATCATGAAAGGTTCGGATGATATGCATCTGGTAGATACTCCGGTATTTTTGTCAAGAAATATCGGCTTGCAGGCAGATCAGCGTTTCTTCAAGCGTGCAACGGATTTGTTTATATCCGGGGTTGGAATCATTGTAGCGTCCCCAATCATGCTGATCATTGCGATCGCGATTAAGGCATATGACCACGGACCGGTCTTTTACCGGCAGGTGCGGCTGACACGCGGCGGAAAGCAGTTTATGATCTATAAGTTCCGAAGCATGCGGATCGATGCGGAGGCACACGGCGCACAGCTTGCGAAGAAGGATGATGACCGTATCACACCAGTCGGAAAGGTGCTGCGGAATCTCCATCTGGACGAACTGCCACAGCTGTTCAATGTGTTTGTCGGCGATATGTCGATGGTTGGCCCAAGGCCGGAGCGACCGGAGATCTTCGAGAAATACGAGGAGTCGGTACCGGATTTTGATTTCCGTCTGAAGGTAAAGGCGGGACTGACCGGATATGCACAGGTGTACGGGAAATACAACACCACACCGATTGATAAATTGAAACTGGATCTGACATATATTCAGGAATACTCCTATCGGTTGGATTTGAAATTGTTGCTTTTGACCTTCCGTATCGTATTCCGAAAGGAAAGCTCGGAAGGCGTGGATAAGAATCAGCAGACCGCATTAAAGGATAAAAACGAGAAAGGATAAAGGTATCGCACATGAATGTAGCAGTGATTATTGCCGGAGGCTCCGGACACAGAATGGGACAGGATATCCCGAAGCAGTTTATCAACGTATATGACAAACCGGTTTTGATCTATACGCTGGAGAGTTTTCAGAGAAATGATCTGATCGATGCAATCGAGGTTGTCTGTATCGACGGATGGCATAACGTGTTATGGGCGTATGCCAAGCAGTTCAATATTACAAAGGTAAAATGGGTAATCTCTGGTGGAAACAGCGCACAGGAATCTATCCGAAATGGTGTCTACAACTTGAAGGATGTCTGCTCTGCAGATGATAACATCATCATTCATGATGGTATCCGTCCTCTGGTCGACGATGAGGTGCTCGAGGATGTCATTGAGAAATGTAATGAGTTTGGAAATGGTGTTACGTCCCTTCCTTACAATGAGCAGATCTTTGTGATCGACGATGAGGCATCTACAACGAAATACATTCCACGTGAGACACTGCGCCGCGTATCGACACCACAGGCATACAAGTTTGATAAGCTTGTGTGGGCGTATGAGAAAGCGTTTGCAGAGGAAATCGGTATCTACGGTTCTTCTTATACGAATACGATGATGGTAGAGCTTGGCGAGCGCCTGTATTTTGCGAAGGGCTCGGACAAGAACATCAAGCTTACGACGAAGGATGATCTGGAGATTTTCAAGGGCTATCTGACCGCAGAGAAGGATAAATGGTTAAAGTAGGAGAGACGACGATGCATTTATATGACAGTGAACTTTATATGCAGGATGTGTGTGCCGTTGCAAGCATGATCGAGGTACAGGAGCTTGCAGACGCATCGGTGCTGATCTCCGGAGGCACCGGCATGATCGGCAGCTTCTTGGTGGATGCACTTTTGTACGCAGACAAGCATTATCAGGCAAATACGCAAGTGTATATATTAGGCAGAAATGAGGAGAAGGCGCGTGCCCGTTTCGCGGACTATGCGGATTGTCCACAGTTTCATTTTATTAAGCAGGATATCAATGAGAAGGTAGTCGGAAATCCGGCTTTGCCAGCGAAGATCGATTATGTGATCCATGCGGCGAGCAACACTCACCCGGTTGCCTATGCGAGTGATCCGATTGGAACGATCACCGCAAATGTATTTGGAACCCAGTATCTGCTCGACTATGCAAAGGAAGCGGATTGTAAACGTTTTGTATTTTTATCTTCGGTTGAAATCTACGGAGAAAACCGTGGAGATACCGATAAATTCACAGAGGACTATCTTGGCTATATCGACTGCAACACGATGCGTGCCGGATATCCGGAGAGCAAACGTACCGGAGAGGCATTGTGTCAGGCATACCGTAAGCAAATGGAGATGGATGTTGTAATCCCACGTTTGTCCCGTGTGTATGGTCCGACGATGCTGATGAGTGATACAAAAGCACTGTCCCAGTTCATCTTAAAGAGTGTGAAGCAGGAAGATATCGTGTTAAAGAGCGAAGGAACACAGGAATTTTCGTATGCCTATGTGGCAGACTGTGTCGCAGGTATCCTTGCTGTCATGTTAGATGGCAAAGATGGTGAGGCATACAATATCTGTTCGAAGGATTCGGATGTGAAGCTTCGCGATGTGGCAAAGCAGCTCGCGGATCTCGCAGATAAACAGGTCGTGTTTGACTTACCGGATGCAACGGAGCAGGCAGGCTATTCGAAGGCGACCAAGGCAACACTTGACACGACAAAGCTTCGGACAGAACTTGGCTTTGTGCCACAATACGATATGAAGACCGGACTTTCCCACACCGTACAGGTGCTTCGGGAAATCATGTAGACAGGGAATAGGAAAAATATGGGAACAAAAATCAAGGAGTTTCGTCAATATAACAATTTATTTACGGAGCTTGTCAGAAAAGGAATCAAATTAAAATACAGACGATCGTATCTCGGAATCGTCTGGTCGATGATCGAGCCATTGCTTACGATGATCGTATTGACATTGGTATTCGGTACGCTGCTTGGACACAAGGAGAAATCATTTCCGGTCTATATCCTGACCGGACGGCTGATGTATACGCTGTTTTCGCAGTCAACGACGTCTGCCTTAAAGTCCATCCGTCAGAATGAGGCGATGATCAAGAAGGTGTATGTTCCGAAATATCTGTATCCGCTTGCGAATATCTGTTTTAACTACATCTTGTTTCTGATTTCGCTTGTGGTGCTTGCAGTTGTTGCACTGGTATTGGGCGTGTTCCCGACATGGCGTACACTGCTTGCCATCGTACCGCTGCTCAATCTGTTCCTGTTGTCCATTGGTGCGGGTATGATACTTGCGACGATCGGCGTGTATTTCCGGGATATGGAATATCTGTGGAACGTTGCGTTGATGCTGATTATGTATACCTGTGCGATCTTCTATTATCCAAAGAAGATTTTGAATAGTAATGTAAGCTGGATTTTGAAATTCAATCCGCTGTTTTGCATTATCAACAATTTCCGTAACTGTGTATTCGGCAGGGCGATGAGTGCGCATATGCTGATTTATTCCTTCACCTTTGCATTTGTCTGCATCGTGATCGGAATCGCAGTATTCAATAAGAAGCAGGATCAGTTTATCCTGCATCTGTAAAGCATGGGAGGAGATATCGTGAGCGAAGAGACAAGAAAAGACGTAATTACATTATCCCATGTTGGCATGGAGTTTCATCTGAATAAGGAAAAGGTCGACAGCCTGAAGGAATATTTTATCAAGCTTGTCAAACATGATATTGCGTACACGGAGTTCTGGGCATTAAAGGATGTGACCTTTTCGGTCAAGCAGGGTGATCGTGTCGGAATTTTAGGGTTAAATGGCGCGGGCAAATCAACCTTGATGAAGGTGATTGCAGGTGTATTCAAACCGACCGAGGGTACGATTGAAAAACAGGGGGTGCTTGCGCCGATGATCGAGCTTGGTGCCGGCTTCGACATGCAGTATACCGGGGCGGAAAATATTTTCCTCTACGGAGCGGTGCTCGGACATTCGCGCAAATTCATGGAAGAAAAATTCGATGAGATCGTGGAGTTCTCCGAGCTTGGCAAGTTTATAGATGTTCCGCTGAAGAACTATTCCTCCGGTATGAAGGCGAGACTTGGATTCTCGATTGCGACCGTGGTGCGTCCGGACATTCTGATCCTGGATGAAGTGCTGTCGGTCGGCGATGCGAAATTCCGTAAGAAGAGCGAGAAGAAGCTGGTCGATATGATGGATACCGGTGTGACGGTGCTTTTTGTATCGCATAATCTGGACCAGGTGAAACGTATCTGCAACAAGGCCATGATCCTGGAGCATGGGGAAATGAAAGCATTTGGAGATATCGATGAGATAGCTCCTGTCTATGAAGAGATGATTGAATAATATGGGTTTTTATATCAAACAGATTATAAAAATGATGGCACAGCATGTGCTGTTTCCAATCTACTATTTTATTTGCTGCAGAAAGCCTGTGACAAAGGGGCTTGTTGTGTTCGCGGATGAACATAAGACAGCATGCCCGCCGTCGATGCAGCGGCTGCACGATGCACTGCTCTTGCGGGAGAAGTTGATGGTAGTGGATGATTTCTTCAATCTGCAGGCGATGTCTGCACGGGCAGGTATGCGCCGGATGCTTGCGTTTATGAAGCTTTATGCACAGGCGGAGTTTGTTATTCTGCAGGATAATTTCTTGCCGGTTTCTTCCTGCCATAAGCGTAAAGGAACGAAGGTGATCCAGCTCTGGCACGGCTGCGGCGCATTCAAGCGGTTTGGCTATGATGCACAGGATGATATTCCTCGGTTTTATAAGGGGAATGTCTATAAAAACTATGATCTTGTCACAGTGAGCAGTTCTTATTGCCGGCCGTTTTTTACCTCGGCGATGCGGATTAAGAATCCGAAGACGGTGCGGGCGTACGGAAGCAGCTATACAGACTGTTATTTTGATGAGGCATATAAAGGGGCGATGCGGGAGAAATTCGAGCAGATCTATGGAGCAAAGAACGGAAGAACCGTGATTGTCTGGGCACCGACCTTCCGCGGAAATGCCGGACAGCAGAACAAGAGTGAGCGGACGATCGGGGAGACCTGGATCGATGAACTTGCGAAAAATCCCGATTATCTGGTGATAAAAAGTCTGCATCCGCATATGCTGAAACGGGGAGATACTCAGCCGCTTACAACAGGGGAACTGCTTTTTTCGGCGGATCTGCTGATTACCGATTATTCGTCTGTTTTATTTGAATATTTGCTGCTTGACCGGCCGTTGCTGTTTTTTGCACCGGATCTCGAAACCTATGGCACAGACCGCGGATGGTATCTTTCCTATGAAGATATGCCGGGCGCGATTGTGACAGAGGGAGAACAGCTCGCGGATGCGGTTGCCGACACATTGGGGAAGGATGTGTACACAGAGAGACGTCATGCGTTCCGGGAGCAGTATATGAGCCGTTGCGACGGAAATGCAACGAAACGGTTGGTTCGATATATTTTACATGAGGAGACAAAGAGAAACGATGTTGAAAAGCTTATTTAAGAAATTTAAGAAAACGATCGTATTTAAGACGATTCAAAAGACCATTCCATACCGGGCACTGCGGAAGGTGTACCGTGTGTGCAGAAAGCAGATCCGCAGGATGTACCGTTATGAGATGCTGCGGAAGCATTATCCAAAACTTTATAATAAATATGCGGCAAGACCGGTCAACGAGAAGAAGGTTGTCTTTATCGAGGTGCGGGAGAGCAAGATCAGTGACAGTTTTTCCCTGATGTACAAGAAGGTGCAGGAGGAAAACAAATACGAAATCCATACACATTTCCTGCGTAGTGGATTCTCCAAACGAAAAGACTACCAGCATGCATGCGAGGCAATGATCACAGATATCGCAGATGCAAAATATATCTTTTTAAATGAGTCTTCGGATGTCATTGCGGCACTTCCAATGCGTAAGGAGACGATCGTTACGCAGCTCTGGCATGGCTGTGGTGCGTTTAAAAAGTTCGGTATGAGTACCGCAGAACTGATCTTTGGTGATGACAGAAAGACATTGGAGAAATACCCATATCATGGAAATTACACCTATGTGACAGTCAGCTCCCCAGAGGTTGTCTGGGCGTATGAGGAGGCAATGTCGCTGCAGGATAAAAAGGGCGTGGTTGTGCCAACCGGTATTTCCCGTTCGGATATCTTCTATGATGAAGAAGCAAAAAAGGCAGCACAGGAAAAACTGCTTTCGGTAGTGCCACAGGCAAAGGGTAAGAAGGTGATTTTGTATGCACCGACATTCCGTGGAAGAGTTGCAAAGGCTAAGACACCAAATCGGCTGGATATCGCGGCGTTTGGTGATGCACTCGGGAAAGATTATGTGTTACTCTTCAAGCTGCATCCGTTTGTGAAGAAGCGGACTGCAATTCCGGAAGGGTATGAGGATTTTGCATTTGATCTGACGGATGATATGAGTATCGAAGAGCTGCTGTTTGTGGCAGACATCTGTATCTCAGATTATTCGTCGCTTGTATTTGAGTATTCGCTGTTTGAAAAGCCGATGATCTTCTTTGCATTTGATCTGGATAACTATTATGACTGGCGTGGATTTTATTATGATTATAAGGACTTTGTCCCGGGACCGATCCACACGACGACTGAAGAGATGATTGAGTATATCCAGCATGTGGATGAGCGGTTTGATAAGAAAAAGGTACAGGAATTCCGGCAGAAATTTATGAGTGCCTGCGACGGACACGCGACCGAGCGGATTATGAAAATGATGTTTGGAGAGTAAATATGGTTTCAGTGATCATTCCATGTTACAACGCAAGACAGTATATATGCGAGGCGCTTGCCTCCGCGGTGGCACAGGAATATGTGCACGAGGTAATACTGGTGGATGACTGCTCAACGGATGATTCCGTGGCATGTGTGCAGGCGTGGCTCAATGTGCACGCGGCACAGACGGCAGATATTTCCATCCGGGTGCTGCAGAATGCAGAAAATAGTGGAGTCGCGGTGTCAAGAAACCGGGGCGTGCAGGAGGCAGACGGAAAATATATTGCATTTTTAGATGCGGATGACCGGTTTGCACCGGGAAAACTGAAAAAACAGGTGGAGCTTCTGGAACAGACGGGAGCCTGTCTTTGCAATACCGCCCGTGTGCTGATGGCGCCGGACGGAAGCCTGACACAGACGATCATGCATACCCCGGAGAAAATCACACTTGCAGAGCTGGAGAAAACGAATGTGATCAACTGTTCTTCCGTGGTTGCACCAAGGGAGATTCTGCTGAAATATCCGATGCAGCACAGCGAGGTGCATGAGGATTATCTGACTTGGCTTCAGATGCTGCGGGCATATCCATATGCGGTTGGCATCGATGAACCGTTGCTGGAGTATCGTTTATCCGCGCATGGAAAGTCAAGGAACAAGCTGAAATCGGCACGGATGACATATCGTACCTACCGGCTGGCAGGGTATCCGGTATGGAAATCCTGCAGGATGTTTTTGAGCTATATGATAAATGGTTTGAAAAAGTATGCTACGCATTAAAAATTCACCGTATTTTCAAATAGTACAGGGAATCAAAGATTGATTTTAAAGGTAAGATGCGATATGATAAGAAAGAACGGCTTTGCCGAATAAAGGTTTGAGAGGTATGGATATGGTTGACGAGAAGAAAACCATCCTTATGACGAAGCTTGCGATATTTGAGAAACATGAGAAGAACAAAAGCTTGGTTGTGAGTAAATATTATAGAAGTGATTATGTCCGTTATAATGTGTTAAAAACATGGGTGGCAGTGACAGTACTATACTGGTGTGTCATTGCAGGATACATATTCATGACATTTGACAGTATCTTAGAGAAATTGAATGATCTGGATTATTTTGCAGTCGTATATAAGATGCTGGGTGGCTATGTAATCATCTGTGCAATCTATTTTCTGTTTGCATTTGTCCTGTATAATTATCGGTATAAGAAAGCAAGAAATGGACTGGTACAGTACAATATTAACCTGAAAGAACTGATCCATGCGGACGATCCGCCGGAGATGCAGCGACGCATGGTAGACGATACAAAGCGTACGACCGATGATGTCTCTGCAGCCAGAGCGCATGCGCCACAGCAGGCATCCCGTGCCAATGTCAGCCGTTCGGAGATGGTACAGCGGCAGCTGCAGGCACAGCAGGAACGCAAGAATCAGGAGATTATCGAGAATGTAAAGCGTCGGAATGAGCGTATTTCAGAGAAGCAGCAGGAAGAAGCGCAAAGACAGCGAGAGATGGAAGAAGAACGACGCAGAATCCGCGCACGCCGCGCGCAGTTAGAGCGCGAACAGCTGGAGCGGATCAGACAGGAACAGCAAGGTATGTACCGGGAAGATCATGTCTATAATACAAATACACCGAACGGTGCAGGAAGGGGAGAAAACGAATGACTGGATTGATAGCAGTGAGAAATTCCATACGTGATTTTTTGAGAAAATATGATGAGGTAACCACTCCGATTCTTCGGTTTATCTTCTCGTTTATTGTATTTTCCTGTATAAATTCTCTGTTTGGATATAGTGAGTTTTTACATAGAGGTGTTATCACATTTTTATTGTCTGTGATCTGTGCACTTGTGACAGGACCGGTTGTTGTATTTCTGGCTGGTGTTGTCGTTGCCGTTCATTGCTTCTCGGTATCGATGGACGTAGGCGTTTTGTGCCTGTTGTTATTCCTTGTGATGTATTGCTCCTATATTCGGATGTTCCAGAACACGGGATATGTACTGGCATTGGTGCCAATCTTATATATGCTGAAGATTCCATTTGCGGCGCCTGTTATGGTAGCAATCTTTGCAGGATTTTCTGGAGCGGTTCCAGCCGCCTTTGGTGTGGTAATTTATTATTTTGCACAGTATGCGAAAGAGGCAAGAGCAACCATCCTTCTTGGTGAGGATGCGGATTTTCAGGGATACTCCTATATTGTAAATGGTATGATGAAGGACAAGGCAATGCTGCTTGCAATCATTGCATTTGTGGTTATCGTTATGGTGACGGCACTCATTCATCAGTTGAATTTTGACTATGCATGGTATGTCGCGATCGGTGTTGGAAGCGTATTTACGATTCTGGTATTTATGGTATGCGGCATGTTGGTTGACGTCAGCGTTCCGGCGGGCAGTCTGGTACTCGGCGCGATTCTCGGGGGTGTGCTTGGCGTGATTGTACAGATGTGTAAGAGTGTGATTGATTACTCGCACAAGGAATCCGTGCAGTTTGAAGATGATGATTACTATTATTATGTAAAGGCGATTCCGAAGGTGGAAAATGCACAGAAAAAACGTGTAAAAACCATGACGGAGGAAGAAGTTGCGGAACAGGTGAAGAAACCACGTCCGCAGCAGGGCACAAATGGTCAGGCAAGACAGCCACGTCCGCAGCAGGGCGCAAATGGTCAGGCAAGACAGCCACGCCCACAGCAGGGTGCAAATGGTCAGGCAAGACAGCCACGCCCACAGCAAAACCGAAACAACGGACAGATAAATCGATAAGACTAGCGATGGTTAAGGGGTGTTAGTTTGAAAAAGTTACTCACAGCATTAAGTGTATATTTTGATTGGTTTTACATACCGAAGATCCATGTGACGGACATTATTGAGATCATTATTCTGTCGTATGTAATTTACCATGTCATGATCTGGTTTAAAAAGACGCGTGCATGGACCTTGTTCAAAGGAATTGTTGTGTTGTTTATCTTTGTCGGACTGGCAACCCTTTTTCGTTTGAATACGATCCTGTGGATATTCCGGAACACGATCAGTGTCGGTATTATTGCGGTGATCATTCTGTTCCAGCCAGAGCTTCGGCGTGCACTGGAAGAACTGGGACGAAAGAAGATCTTTACAGATGTTCTGGCGAGGGATGATAAGAACCTGCATCTGGAACGCGTCAACAATCATACGATCGATGAGCTCGTTGCAGCTTCGATTGATATGGGTAAGGTAAAGACTGGTGCGCTGATTGTTATCGAGCAGGATGTTGCACTTGGAGAATACGAGAATACAGGTATTCTGATCGATGCGGCTTTGACAAGGCAGCTTCTGATCAATATATTTGAGCACAATACCCCATTGCATGATGGTGCGGTAATTATACGGGATAACCGTGTACTTGCAGCAACCTGTTATCTGCCGCTTACGGATCGTATTGATCTGAACAAAGCACTTGGAACGAGACACCGTGCGGCGGTTGGTATCAGTGAAGTGTCTGACAGTATGACGATCGTGGTATCCGAGGAAACCGGAGAAATCTCTATCGCGTATGGTGGAACCCTGTATCGGAATCTGGACGCAATTGAACTTCGAAAGAAATTGACCTCTTTACAGCCGGTTATTCCGGAGCACAGACGTGCGAGACTGCGGAAAGGGGGCAAAAAGAATGGGAAAAAATAAGAAAGAGCTTGGACATATCGGATACAAGATTTCGGCAGTTTTGCTCGCGATTGTTGCCTGGCTTGCGGTGGCAAATATTTCCGACTACCAGACGACACGGCAGATATCCAATATTCCGGTCACTCAGATCAATGGCGATGTGCTTGATGAACTGGATCAGGTGTACGATGTAGTGAGTGGAGATACTGTGGATATCATAGTCAAGGGCAGACGATCTGTGGTCGGTACACTTGATAAAGATGATTTTACGGCAATTGCGGATTTGTCCACGATGTCGATTACCGATACCGTATCGATATCTGTGGAGGCAAAAAGCAACACGGTTCAGAGTGAGATCAATATTACCTGCGTGGATAATACGATGAAACTCAATCTGGAAGAGAAGGTGACACAGCAATTTCCAATCAAGGTGGTCACAACTGGAAGTACAAAAAACGGATATGCGGTAAGTGGAACGAGTTCTACGCCGAATATCGTAAAGGTTGAAGGACCGAAGAGCGCGGTCGAGAAGATTACAGAGATCCGGGCATCGGTCGATGTAGACAAGAAATATTCCAGCTTTGAAACAGAGTCGGAGCTTCATATCTATGATGCGTACGGAGAAGAAATTACAAATGATAAGATTACCCTGGACGTTGCATCGGCAAAGGTAAGCGTTGAAATCTATGCAACCAAGTCCGTGCCAATCGAGGTGAACCTGCGTGGAACACCGGGCGATGGCTACGGCGTGGAAGGCGTGGTATATCAGCCACAGAGCGTGGAACTGGTTGGACCGGCGGATGCACTTGCCAAGATAGAAACCGTGGATGTGGATGATGTGTCCGTGAGTGGAATGACCGAAGATTACCAGACGGATGTAGATATTCGTGATTATCTACCGGATGGAGTTTCGGTGGTAGATATCCCACCAGAGATTACCGTGAATATCTCGATTACGAAGCTGGAAGATAAGAAGCTGACTGTGACAGTAAACAGCTTTGTGCTTGACAAGCAGGTGGATGGCTATCAGTATGAGGTGACGATCAATAACTTTACGATCACGGCATCTGGATTTGCAGATGTGGTATCGAAGCTGACGTTGGATGATGTTGTTCCAACGATTGACTGTTCCGGACTTCCGGTTGGCAATCATGGAAATGTGACTGTAACTTTGAAGGAGATTGACGGTGTGACGTATACGATGAGTGGTACGGTCAGTGTCAATGTCACAAATGCAGAGAATAAATAAAGGGTGATTGATCCTCCAGACGGAGTATGGAAGAGAAGAAAGAAGCGTGAGAATGTGGAACAGGGAAAGATAGAACAGTTCAAGGAAGCAGTTGCACAGTGTAATTCGATTGTATTCTTTGGCGGTGCGGGTGTGTCGACGGAGAGCGGAATTCCGGATTTCCGAAGCACAGACGGTCTGTATAACCAGAAGTACAAATATCCACCGGAGACGATTGTCAGTCACAGCTTTTATATGCAGCGGACGGAAGAATTCTATGAGTTCTATAAGGACAAGATGCTGTTCCCTCAGGCACAGCCAAATGCTGCGCACAAGAAGCTTGCAGAGTTAGAACAGGCTGGAAAGCTGAAAGCAGTCATCACACAGAATATCGATGGACTGCATCAGGCGGCAGGCAGCAAAGAGGTGTTAGAGCTGCATGGCTCCGTACACCGGAATTACTGTACGAAATGTAAGAAGTTTTTCCCGCTTTCGTATATCGTAGAATCAAAAGGCATTCCAACGTGCGACGAATGTGGTGCAATTATCAAACCGGACGTTGTTCTGTACGAGGAAGGACTTGACCAGAGTATCCTGACACGTTCAATCAATCATATCGCGAAGGCAGATATGCTGATCATCGGTGGTACATCGTTAGCGGTATATCCGGCGGCAGGACTGATCGATTATTTCCATGGGAAATATCTGGTTGTCATCAATATGGCATCGACACCGCGTGATTCCTATGCGGATATTGTGATCAATGGCAAGATCGGTGAGGTATTGTCACAGATCGAGGTCTGAGACAGGACTTGACAGACAAAAACGATGGTGCTAAAGTACAGTTGTGTCAAAAAGTAAATAAATATTTACTCGGGGCGGGGTGTGATTCCCCACCGGCGGTATAGCCCGCGCGCAGTGATGCATGATTTGGTGAGATTCCAAAGCCGACAGTATAGTCTGGATGAGAGAGTAAGGATAGAGTTGCAGGAGAAAAATGGCAGTGCGTGATGCACGATGACAGCCATTTGATTTCGATGCGGATAAGCCCCGGGACATAATGATATGTGATCGGGGCTTAATTTTTGGGTGAATAGAACAAAGAAGGTGATAAAGTGGCATACAAACAGGAATATATGGAGCTTGCGATCGAGCTTGCGAAAAAAGGAACCGGCGCGGTCAATCCGAATCCGCTTGTCGGTGCGGTGATCGTGAAGGACGACCGGATCATCGGACAGGGGTATCATGCAAGATATGGGGATCTGCATGCAGAACGGGCAGCATTTGCAAGTCTTACCGAGGATGCAACAGGCGCGGAAATGTATGTAACGCTGGAGCCATGCTGTCATTATGGCAAACAGCCCCCATGTACGCTTGCCATCGTGGAACACGGCATAAAAAAAGTCTATGTTGGAAGTGATGATCCAAACGACAAGGTGGCTGGAAAAGGCATTGCGTTTCTGCGGGAGCATGGCGTCGAGGTGGAAACCGGCGTGATGAAGGATGCCTGCGATGCGATCAATCCGGTATTCTTCCATTATATAACGACAAAGTTACCGTATGTGGTTATGAAATATGCGATGTCAATGGACGGCAAGATCGCAGCGTACACCGGAAAGAGCCAGTGGATCACCGGGGAAGCGGCAAGACAGCATGTGCAGGAGACACGGAGCTGGCTGAAAGGAATCATGGTGGGCTGTAATACGGTCTTACAGGATGATCCGGCGTTGACCTGCCGGATTGAAGGAGGAAGGAATCCAGTCCGGATTGTCTGCGATAGTCATCTGCGAATCCCACTGGACTGCCAGTTAGTACAGACGGCGGTGGATGTGCCGACGATCGTGGCAACACTCGATGGTGCATCGGACAAGGCAAAGGAATTGCAACAGGCAAATGTGCAGATACTACAGTGTAAGGAAAAAGATGGACGCATTGATCTGTATGATCTGATGGTGCAGCTTGGTGCACAGGATATCGACGGCATCCTGTTAGAAGGCGGCGGCACGTTAAATGAGCAGGCACTTGCACAGGATATCGTGCAGGAGGTGCAGGTATATATCGCACCGAAGATCATAGGTGGTGCGGAAGCGAAAACCCCGGTGGAAGGCAAAGGCGTACCGGATCCAAATGGTGCGTACCGGTTTGCATTTGACCGGATGGAGCAGGTCGGAGACGACATCTTACTTCGATATCGAAAGGAGAAGCGGGAAATATGTTTACAGGAATCATAGAAGAGGTTGGAACGCTTCTTGCCACGCGGAAAGCATCGAAATCGGAAAGCCTTACGATTGAGGCACCAAATGTCTTGCAGGATGCGAAGGTTGGAGACAGTATCGCGGTCAATGGCATCTGTCTGACGGCAACTTCGATTTCGGGCAATACATTTACGGCGGATGTCATGGCGGAGACGATGCGGCGGACATCACTTGGCACACTGCATACCGGAAGTAAAGTCAATCTGGAACGTGCGATGGCGGCAGGCGGACGCTTCGGTGGGCATATCGTATCCGGGCATATTGACGGCACCGGAACGATCGCGAACATGGAACGGGAAGAAAATGCAGTCTGGGTGACGATTGAGACGACACCACAGATTATGAAATACATCATCGAGAAAGGTTCGATCGCGATTGACGGCATCAGCCTGACGGTCGCGACGGTCAGCACTGACCGGTTTCAGGTATCGATCATTCCGCACACCGGTCAGGAGACGACGCTGCTTACGAAGAAGGCAGGCGATATCGTGAATCTGGAAAACGATGTGATCGGAAAATACGTGGAGCATCTGCTTCATTTCAAAGAGCCGGATAATAAGAAACAAAGCTCGAAAGTTGATATGGGATTTCTTGCAGAGCATGGATTCTTATAGAGAAATTAGCGATAATTACACATAATAGAGTTATGAACAGACAATGATAAACAATTCATAAAATGGAGGAACAACATGGAATTAAACAGCATTGAAGAGGTTGTAGAGGACCTCAAAAAAGGAAAATGTGTTGTGATCATGGACGATGAAAATCGCGAGAATGAGGGCGATGTCATCTGTGCCGCAGAATTTGCAACAACAGAGAACGTGAACTTTATGGCAAGCTATGCCAGAGGTCTGATCTGTATGCCAATGGCACCGGAATACACAGATAAGCTGCATCTGCCACAGATGTGTATTACAAATACAGACAATCACTGCACCGCATTTTCCGTATCGGTCGATCATGTGAGTACGACAACTGGTATCTCAGCCTATGAGCGAGGGATTACAGCACGCAAGTTTGTGGAGGACGATGCGAAGCCAGAAGATTTTCGCAGACCGGGACATATGTTCCCACTCGAGGCAAGACCAGGTGGCGTGATCGAGCGTCAGGGACACACCGAGGCAACGGTAGATCTGATGAAGATTGCAGGATTGAAACCGGTTGGTCTTTGCTGTGAGATCATGCGCGACGATGGTATGATGGCAAGACGCGATGACTTGGAGCAGTTTGCAAAGCAGCATGATCTGAAGATCTCTACTGTAGAGAAACTGATCCAGTATCGTAAGGAGCATGAAGTATTTGTCGAGTGCGTGGCAAAGGCAAAGATGCCGACACGTTACGGCGAGTTCATGATTTACGGCTATGTAAATAAATTAAACGGCGAGCACCATGTCGCACTCGTAAAGGGTGACATCACCGATGGCGAACCAGTTCTTTGCCGTGTACATTCCGAGTGTCTGACCGGCGATGCACTTGGTTCTGCACGCTGCGACTGCGGACAGCAGTATGATGCAGCAATGAAGCAGATTGCCAAGGAGGGCAGAGGCGTGCTTCTCTACCTGCGTCAGGAAGGCCGTGGAATCGGACTTATCAACAAGATCCGCGCGTACCAGTTGCAGGATCAGGGACTTGACACGGTCGAGGCGAACTTGAAGCTCGGCTTCCCGGAGGATGCCCGTGACTACACGATCGGTACACAGATCCTTGTAGATCTCGGCGTACACAAGATGCGCCTGCTCACAAACAACCCACTCAAGGTATACGGCCTTTCTGGCTACAACCTTGAAATCGTTGAGCGTGTGCCAATCGAGATGGAGCCAAGCAAATACGATATGTTCTATTTAAAGACAAAGAAAGAAAAGATGGGACATATTCTCGATAACGTAGATTGATGATATTGATATATAAAAAACTAACAAGGATAAATTTCAGGAAAGACGGTATACCAAACACATAAAAGGTGGTGAATGCCGCCTCTCCGTACAAATATGAGAATGTTTATAGCCACATCCTAAAAGGAAAATGTGTATTGCGATGTTCTTCTATGTATGATTCCAATGCAGACCATTGGAACACGCCAGCACTTAACAAGCAGTGCCGCCATCGAAAAATGGTGGTGCTGCGAGTTTAGTGTCTGCTGCGTGTGGAAGTGAGCGAGAGTGCGTCTGCATGGAACATACATAGGAGAACATTGATAGAAAGAATGTAGAGATGTGGCATAAGAATAAAAATAAGGAGAGAAAGAAAATGAACAAATTAGAAGGAAAATTAGTCGCAGACGGCGCAAAAATCGGAATCGTAGCAGCAAGATTTAACGAATTTATCGTATCCAAATTAGTCGGTGGTGCGATGGACGGTCTGATCCGTCATGACGTGAAGGAAGAGGACGTCACAGTCGCATGGGTACCAGGTGCATTTGAAATCCCAGTTGTCGCAAAGAAGATGGCAAAGTCTGGAAAGTATGACGCGGTAATCTGTCTTGGCGCCGTTATCCGTGGAGCAACAAGCCACTATGATTACGTATGTAACGAAGTATCCAAGGGCGTAGCTTCCGTATCACTGGAGACAGAGATTCCGGTATTGTTCGGTGTCGTTACAACCGAGAACATCGAGCAGGCAATCGAGCGTGCAGGTACAAAGGCTGGAAACAAGGGATACGATTGTGCCCTTTCAGCTATTGAGATGATCAACCTCATGAAGCAGATCTAATTACCTGCGATACACCAGAAGTTTAGTTTTAAGTAAGGATAGACGAATATGAAAAAAGAACGTTGTATGTTGTTTTTTGATATTGATGGGACATTGATCACAACCGATGGCAAGCGGACATTTCCGGAGAGTGCGAAGCGTGCGCTGCGCGAGGCAAGGGAGCGAGGACACCTCGTCTACATCAACACCGGGCGCGTCATGGCAAATGTGGATGATTTCATCCGCGAAGTCGGTTTTGATGGATATGTCTGCGGTTGCGGAACATATATTGTGTCTGAGGGAGAAGTGATGCTGCATCACCGTATCCCGCAGGAACGCTGCCGCGAGATCGCATACAAATGCCGGGAATGCCGTATGATGGCAATCTTTGAGCATACCGAGCATACCGGCTATGACAGTGTGCTTGCTGGCGAGGACGCCGGGTATCAGGAGATTCTGCATTATTTCAAATCCATGGGACGTCATGTGATCGAAAGCATTGAGGACCCGGAATTTTGCTTTGACAAGTTTGCCTGCTGGTATGAGGAAGGCAACCCGAAGCTGCAGGAATTTATTGATTATATGTCTGAAGATTTTACCTGTATTCAGCGTGAGGGCAATTTCTTAGAGGTTGTGCCACACGGATTTTCCAAGGCGACTGGTATCCGGTTTTTGATGGAGAAATATGATATTCCGCTTGAACGCATTTATGCGTTTGGGGATAGCAATAACGACCTCGATATGTTACGATATGTACAAAACAGTATTGCGATGGGCGTCTGCACAGAGGAAGTGGCTGAGGCTGCTTCGTACCGTACGGATACGGTAGAACAGGACGGCATCGAGAAAGCCATGCGGCATTTTGGGATGATAGAGTAAGCCATGAATGAACGACGTTTTCGACAACTGAATATATTGACGATCATTGCCGTAGCGGTCGGGATAGGGATGATGCTCTTTTTTGCATTTGTCGTATCGGACGGTGGCAATCAGAAGATTTCCTTCCGCACGCCAAAGAAGCTTGATGATACATGGGTGTTGTACCGGCAGGGCGAATCGGATGAACAGATCATAGATCTGCCGACGAAGCTCAAGGCGAAAAAAGGCGAGATCATCACGATCACACATCAGATGCCGGAGGATGCCGGCGAGGACAGCGCAATCTGTTTTTACACAGAGTTTCAGAACGTGATCGTTTCCATCGGTGATCGTCGTGTCTATGAAAGCGGTGTGCTGGCAGATAACAAGATGACGAAAAATGCTGTGCCCGGATATCACGTGGTAGATATTGACGCGAGAGCCGGGGAGACAGTAACGATCCAGCTTGCCTCGGCATATGGCAGATACAGTGGCAGAATACCGGGGATTTATTATGGTTCGCGTGGAGATATTGTATCGTGGCTCATACGGAGAAATGGTATTCCATTTGTTGTGTCACTGATGATCTTAGTGCTTACGATCCTGCTTGGCGTGTCACTGTTATTTATGACAAATGAAAACATCAACAAGCAGAAGGCAGCGTATGGATTTGGGTTTATTGTCTTTGCGGCGGCTTGGATTTTCTTTGGAAATACGATGATGCAGCTGCTGACGAAGAATCAGTTCGCAACGTACATGGCGAGCCAGATTTTCCTGCTTTTGATGCCGCTGTTATATTTTATGTATCTGCGAAGCTTCGCGATGAAGCGGCGCTATGCGAAGATCTTTGAGATTTTGATTTATGTTTATGCGGTGAATTTCCTGACTGGAATCGTATTCCAGTTAGTGGGTGTCTGCGATTTTGCAAGCTATATGTTCTTCACGAAGATTCTGATCATGGTTGGCTTGTTGTTGCTATGTCTGATTATGTATTTAGCGGCAGACACATATGCAGATAAGAGCATTTACAGCAATTTTTGGGCGAATGTGATACTGACCGGATCGTGTCTGGTGGAATTCATCCTGCATTTCTTCCGGTTTTACAAGAGTTATCAGGGCGTTGTCCTGCAGATCGGATTGTTTGTATTTGCGGTGCTGTTGATGATTTCTATCGAGAAAACGGTGATTCAGGAAATGAATGCGGAGCGTGATGCAGCGCTGAGCAGTGTCGGACATGAGAAGTCGCAGGCGGTGCGCACGATCAATACCGCACTGATTTATCGGGCGTTAAATACTGCGATTACAGATTTGAAGACACATGATCAGTCGAACAGCCGCCTGATTTACGATACATCGATGTTTATGCAGCACAATATGGATGCAGTTTATAAGCAGGGGCTTGTTTCTTTCGATATAGAGCTTTCGTATATCCGGGCATATCTCGGCATGCAGAAACGGATTCATCCGGGACTTGAGGTGCTTGTGGAAGACAAGGTGACAGAGTTCAAGGTACCATACAATACGATTGAACCGCTTGTGGAAAATGCAGTCGAGGCGGCTGTGGAAACGAAGCAGGATGGAAAGGTTGTTGTGCGAAGCTATGAGCGGCTGGACTGTTTCGCAATCCAGATCGTTGACAATGGAAATGGTGTTTCACCAGTAAAGAAATTCCGGGCAAAGCAGGATTTCCGGGGACTGCAAAAGCAGTTGAAATCGTCGGTGGGTGCTTTGATTGAAGTGCGCACAAAACCGGATAAGGGTACGATATTGACTGTGAAGATCCCAAAACAGGGATATGTAATAAAGGAGTAAGAAGATGACATTTTCGGAACAGATCGTGTATGGCTGGTTTAAGCCATCCAAATATAAAGATATGATAGAGTTACCGCGCAGGCGATTTGTTGTGTATGTCATTGTGATGATGCTTGTCTTGGCGATTGTCAGCTACGTCGTTCCGACGGCTTCGATCATCTCTGGATTTGGCGGATTTGAGAAGCTTTTTACACAGAGTCTTGGAGAAGTAAATTATACGGACGATACGCTTTCTGTGTCCAATAATTTTGATATGCATATCAACGCCGCGAATTTTTTAGTGGATACGTCACAGGAGACGGTGCAGAACGAAAGCCTCAAAAAACAGGGCATGTTTCTTGCGGTTGGAAGCAAGACCGTGCGGATCAGCATGGTACTAGGTTCCAAGGTGACAGATTACGGGGTATATTATCTGTCTGATTATTTGCAGGATGGGTTTAACAATGACAGTCTTGTTGCGATGATTCCGTCGATCTACGCGGTACTTTTCGTGACACTGCTTGGAACGATGCTCAGTTATTTTGTAAAATACGCAGTGGTTGCGCTGCTCTTTTCTATCCTTGTGAACAGCATGAATCATCAGTTTCATTTGAACTTACAATTCGGACAGGTGTTTGCGCTTTGTTTCTATGGACAGTCGTTTGCAATGATCCTGTCGAATTTTAATCAGGCAATCGGTCTTTTGCCAACGCTGCTTGTATCGATCGTTGGAATTTTCGTGACTGTTCATATGATTACCGTGAGTGTTGCGCTTATGAAAAACGAGCGGGAATTGTAGCAGAAAAGGATTTCAGTTTGTAAATCAAAATTTGATATAACATACACTTATAGTCGGATATAAAAACCTTGTATTTTTCAGAATTGCCTTATAGCTATATAATAGGGGCATGAAAGAAATTGATCGAGGTGAGAACGATGAGACAGATTTTATGTTATGGAGATTCGAATACATATGGATTAGTACCGAAGGAAAATGCACGGTATCCATGGGGAATACGTTGGACAAGCCGGTTGAATGAGAAGCTTGGACTTCAGCAGTATCGTGTGATTGAGGAAGGGCTGTGCGGACGGACGACCGTCTTCGATGATCCGTTCCGAGACCATCGAAATGGCGCAAAATTTGTCAATGCTGTGTTGGAGACACACGGGGCATCGGATCTTATCATCCTGATGCTTGGAACCAATGATTGCAAGACCGCATATAAGACGACACCACAGTTGATTGGAAAGGGTGTGGAGACGGTGATCGCGAAGATCCGAAGCTTTGCTCCGGATAGCAAGATCCTGCTTGTGTCACCGATCCATCTGGGCGAGAAGGTCTGGGAGAAATCCTATGATCCGGAGTTTTCCAGAGAGTCGGTCGATGTATCGAAGGGGCTTGCCGATGTCTATGCGGAGATCGCGAGAAATGAACATCTGTATTTCTTAGATGCATCCGATGTGGCTGCACCGAGTGACACCGATCAGGAGCATCTGAATGAGGAAGGGCACGCGAAGCTCGCGGAAGCAATCTACGAGAAGGTGGATGATATATTCGCGGAGGCTGCGTAGATTTCTTCGCAGAATAATTATAATTTAGTACGAATATAAGAAGCCGGTAAGAGACTATTTCATATAGTTTCTTACCGGCTTCTGTGTTAACTACAGATACCCATATTTCTTCCGCTGTGAGAACACGAAGAAGAGCGTCATGCACAAGGTGATTGCTTCCGCTACAATGATCGCGCCCCAGATACCGTCTAATCCGAGGATTAGTGGCAGCAGCATGACGGCGGATAACTGGAACACAAGTGTCCGCAGGAATGAAATCAACGCAGAAATCAAGCCATTGTTTAACGCCGTGAAGAAGGACGAACCATAAATGTTAAATCCGTTGATCAGGTAGGTAAACGAATAGATCAGGAATCCGTGTTTGGTTAGTGCAAACAGTTCTGCATCATATCCAACGAAGATTTTCGTCAGAGGTCCTGCAATCACATGTGCCAGCAGGACAAGCAGGATACCCCAGATGGCAATCAGACTGGTACTTTTTTTGAACATATTCTTAAGCTCATCCCGGTTCCCGGCACCGTAGTGGTAGCTGACAATCGGTGCACTGCCGACCGAATATCCAAGGAAGATCGATATGAATATGAAGTTTACATACATGATCGCGCCGTAGGCAGCCACACCATTTTCGCCTGCGTATTTCATAAGCTGCAGGTTGTAGAGCGAGTTCACGAGAGAGGAAGAGAGGTTCGTCATAAGCTCGGAGGAACCATTTGTACATGTCTTCAACAAGACCACTCCGTCAAATTTTGTCTTTCCAAGTTTCAGCAGACTGGAATTCTTCCGTGCAAAATAGAAGATCGGGAAGAATCCACCGATGCATTCTCCGGTTACCGTCGCAATCGCGGCGCCCGGCAATCCCCAGCCCAAGACTGCGATAAACAGATAATCTAACACCATATTTGTCACACCAGCGATGATGATAACGCCAAGTCCCAGCTTCGGTTTCTCTGCGGTAACGAAGAAGCTCTGGAATACGTTTTGCAGCATAAAGGCTGGCATGGAGATAAAACAGATTCTTCCATATAGCACGCAATTATCCAGCAGTGCGCCTTCTGCACCAAGCAAGGATGCAACCGGACGGACTAACAGCATTCCGCAGAGACTGAAGATGACACCGCCGATGAAAGCCACATAGACAAGCAGCGAGAAATATTCGTTTGCTTTTTTATGTTCGCCTTCGCCGAGTGTCTTTGCCACGATCGCGCTACCACCGGTACCGACCATGAAGCCGAGTGCGGACACACCCATCATGAGAGGCATAACCAGATTGACTGCAGCGAATGCTGTCTTGCCGACATAGTTCGATACGAACAGCCCATCGACGATACCGTAGATGGAAGTGAAGATCATCATGATGATGGACGGCAGGACGAAGCGCAGCAGCTTCTTATAAGTAAAATGTTCGGATAATTGTATCTTCATGTTGTAATTCCTCCAATTTTGTTATAGCTTCTGGATTCCTTCGCGCAGGGCTGCGAGATACTGTGCGTGGAAATGCAGAATCGTTTTGTATTCTTTTTCTGTCAGTTTTGGGAATGCTTCGTTCTCAATCTCTACCATCGGGAAGATCGTACGGCGCACGAGCTGCAATCCCTGTTCGGTCAGATAGATGTGCATGCTCCGTCCCTTTCCGGACGCGAGTGTCAGATATTCCTTCTTCTGTAATGACCGGATCGCTGAGTTGACGGTCTGCTTCGGGATGAAGGTTGTGCGGCAGATGTCACTTTGCTTACAGCCATCCCCCAGCTCGCAGATTGCGTACAGGGTGTCGAACTCGCTGTTCGAGAGACCAAGCCGCATCGCTGCGTCGTGGTAGATGATGTTATATTCTTTGTAGATGTGGTTGAATGCAACCAGCTTGTCACTCATATATGGTTGTTCTTCTTCGTGTTTTTCTTTCATAGAGGCTCCTCTCACAATTCGACAAAATATGTCTGATTTCGTACTCAAGTAAGTCCGAAAACATACTTAGTATAGTCTGATTTCGGACTTATGTCAAGAGGAAGATGGATGTAAATTATTTGTAATTATGCAAGGAAAACATGGCAAGATACATTGCTATTTTACAGGGATTGAAGTATACTTAGGGGCGAAAATAAATATGTATAAAATATTATAGAACGAAAATTATAGACAAGGGGAACAGGACAGGAGTAAAAAGATGCTGACACAATTTTCAAGAACTGAGCTGCTGCTTGGAAAAGAAGCGATGGAGAAATTACAGAATTCCCGTGTCGCCGTATTCGGAATCGGTGGTGTAGGTGGTTATGTCTGTGAGGCGCTGGCACGAAGCGGCGTTGGAGCCTTTGATCTGATCGATGATGATAAGGTGTGTCTGACGAATCTGAACCGTCAGATTATTGCGACCTATAAGACAATCGGAAAATATAAAACGGACGTTATGAAGGAACGGATCTTGGATATCAATCCGAAAGCGGATGTACGTGTGCACAAATGTTTCTTCCTGCCGGAAAATGCCGATGAGTTTCCGTATGAAGACTATGACTACATGGTTGATGCAGTGGATACGGTAACTGCAAAAATCTCTCTCGTGATGAAAGCACAGGAGAAACACATTCCGATCATCAGCAGTATGGGCGCCGGCAATAAATTAGATGGCAGTCAGTTCAAGGTGGCAGATATCTATAAGACGAAGGTCTGTCCGCTTGCGAAGGTCATGCGGCGGGAACTTAAGAAGCGCGGAGTGAAGAAATTAAAGGTTGTGTATTCGGAGGAACAGTCGATTCGTCCGATTGAGGATATGTCGATCAGCTGCCGGACGCGCTGTGTATGTCCGCCGGGTGCGAAACACAAATGCACCGAGCGGAGAGATATTCCGGGCAGTGTCGCATTTGTTCCATCGGTGGCAGGTCTGATCATTGCCGGTGAGGTTGTGAAGGATCTGGTGAAGGACATACCGCGGACAGCAGAAGAACCGACAACATAAATACGGGCGTAGGCAAAATAAAATATAGTAACTCGTGTAATTGGTATGCATGTGATGGAACAGGAGGCAGAAACAATGACATTAGAGAAGCATGTGATTGATACAGTGAAGGAATGGCAGACGAAGATCGGCACGGATGATGCAGGCGTGCGCCTCTATTATCCGAAGGTGTCGATGTGCGGATATCTGAAGCTTCCAGTGGAGGAGGATTCCGAGAAGATCTGTCAGGAGGCAGAGGCATATTTCGAGAAAAGTGTACCAGAACTTGGACACGTGACGGTGACCGAGAAAGCAGACCGGTTCTGCGTGTTTGTCAGTCCGGAGGGCTGTGATTATATTAACCGTGAGATTCCTGTTTCGGAATTTTTAGAGGGATTTCTGAAGGTGCTTAAGACGCAGGATATGCAGCAGGTACGGGCGTATTTTCAGGCATTTGCGAAAGCACATGGCACGACGGTCTGTGAGGAGGACGATGAGGAGGATCTCGGAACGGTGCTCTCTTTTGCGGATAAGGATGTGGAGCCTTATCTGTACTGTGTGACAGACGATCAGTTTGGAATTACCTATCACCGGTTTACGAAGGATGATTTCGATACGATTTAAAAAAGTCTTAAACAAAAGCGGAGTTTAATAAAAAAGATACAATTTGGATACAACCATGATTTAAAATAGAAAAGGAGTTTTCCCATGAACGAACAAACGAAAGCGAGAATCAAGGAGTTACAGAAAGAAAAAGATGTTGTGATCTTAGCGCATTATTATGTGGATGGTGAAGTGCAGGAAATCGCAGATTATGTCGGCGATTCGTACTATCTGGCGAAGGTTGCAACGACAGTGGAACAACAGAATATTTTGTTTTGCGGTGTCTCCTTTATGGGTGAGAGTGCGAAGCTTCTGAATGCGAAGAAGCATGTCTATATGGCAGATGATGGAGCGGATTGCCCGATGGCACATATGGCGGAAGTGGAGAAGATCGAGGAAGTGCGGAAGGAATATCCGGATGTGGCAGTTGTCTGCTATGTAAATTCAACAGCAGAATTAAAGGCACATTCCGATGTCTGCGTGACATCATCCAATGCACTGAAGATCGTCAAGGCATTGCCGAACAAGGACATCTATTTTATTCCGGATTACAATCTGGCACATTTTATAGCGGAGCAGGTACCGGAGAAGCATTTTATCTTCAACGATGGATTCTGCCATGTACATAAGAGTATTCACAGTGAAGATGTGAAGAAGGCAAAGGAACTGCATCCGGACGCACTTGTTCTGGCACATCCGGAGTGTACAAGTGACACGCTGGCACTGGCGGACTTCATCGGAAGTACGTCCCAGATCATTGATTACGCAACCGCATCGGACAGCAAGAAGTTCCTGATCTGCACCGAGATGGGTGTGTTCTATGAGTTGATGCAGAAGAACCCGGACAAGAAATTCTTCTCTGTCGGACACAGACAGTTCTGCCCGAACATGAAGAAGGTCAGTCTGGACAAAGTACTTGAGAAGCTCGAAGATCTGAAGGATGAAGTGATCCTTCCAGAGGAAATGTGTGAGCAGGCGAAGAAACCGCTCGACGAGATGCTTCGTCTGGCACAGTAGCAGGACTGGTGCGTTAGTGGGTGCATCAAACCGATCAGGCGGGATCAGGTAAGTTGGCAGATGTATGAAACCACCGAACGAGGAGTATGAGATGAAACGGATTTTAATTGTGGAAGATGATATGGCGCTGGCGCAGGAATTGCAGTATCTGCTGATTTCGAATCAGTATGATGCGCAGTGCGTCGAAGAATTCACCGATGTAGCTGGACAGATTCTTGCTTCGCAGGCAGATATGGTTTTGCTGGATATTAACCTTCCAGAAGTAGATGGACAGAGTGTGTTGCGGGAACTGCGCAAGACATCGGATATTCCGGTCATTATGGTGACAAGCAAAAACACAGAGATGGACGAAGTGATCTCGATGAGCTTCGGTGCGGATGATTTTATTGCGAAGCCATACAATCCTTCTATTTTGCTTCTGCATATCGAGGCGGTATTCAAGCGGCTTGGAAAGATGGACGCAGACAAGGGACTTACCTATAAAAATATGACGCTTGACACGGCACGTGGAGTTCTGACGGTCGGGGATAACAGCGTGGAGCTTACGAAAAATGAAGCGGGTATTTTATCCTATCTGCTGAAGCATCAGAATACGATCGTGACGCGCGATGAACTGATCAGTTATCTGTGGGATTCGGAGGCATTTGTCGATGATAACACGCTGACGGTCAATATGAACCGTGTCAGAAAGAAGCTTGCTGATCTCGGCGTGGAGGATATAATCCGGACAAAACGAGGACAGGGGTACATTCTGGCATGACAGTTCGAAGTTATCTAAAAGACAGAATCAGCTTTGTTGCAGCGACAGTGTTTATCATGGCCGTATTAAGGCTGTTAGGATTTGCCTGCAAGGCGCGGATGGATTTCATCTGGGTGATGGAGGGCATCATTTTTGTGACGGCATTGTGCGTGTGTCTGGCGGACTATCGCAAGCGCAGGCATTTTTATCGGGAATTGCTGGGAATCTTAGAAGGGCTTGACCAGAAATACCTGATCACGGAGATGACGGTACAGCCGGATTTCGAGGAAGGTAAGATCTGGATGGATGTTCTGTATGACACCGGGAAATCCATGCGGGACAAGCTGAACGAAACAGAAGATTCGCTGCGGGATTTTAAGGAATATCTGGAGCTTTGGATTCACGAGATCAAGATTCCAATTGCCGCTTTAAACCTGATGAATTATAACGGCAGTCAGGATTTGAAGAAGCAGAAGGCACAGCTTGCACGGATTAACAGCTTTGTGGAGCAGATTTTATTTTATGCGCGTGCAGATGCGGCAGAAAAGGATTATCTGCTTACCGCGTGTGATCTGGATGTGACGATCAATAAAGTACTGCAGCAGCAGAAGGATCTGTTGATTGGAAATAAAATACGAATCGAGAAAAACGATACAGCCCATTCGGTTGTCACGGATTCCAAGTGGCTCACATTTATGCTTGGGCAGATCGTGAACAACAGTATCAAATACCGGGATGCTGCAAAACAGCCGTGTATTTCTTTTGCGGTAGAGGAGATGGCAGATAAGACTGTTCTAAAGATCCGCGATAATGGTATCGGGATTCCGGAACAGGATATCGACCGGGTATTTGACAAGACCTTTACTGGGGAGAATGGACGCAAAGGAAATGCTTCTACTGGAATGGGTTTGTATATATGTAAACAGCTTTGTAATAAGCTCGGACATGCGATTACGATTGCGTCCGTGTACGGGGAATACACCGAGGTGGAGATCGCCTTCGGCAAAGAGACTTTCTTGACGAAAGAGTAGTCTATAACCTTACAAAAATGTAAGGTTGTTGTCATGAACTACGATGGATAGAAAGCATGAGAGAATGTATGATGCAGGCAGGATAGATGCCTGAGATGCTAATTTAGAAGAAAGGCACAGTCTGGTACTGTGGCGAGGATTTGGAACATGGCTTATCATGAATCCATGTATTTTTTAGTATTTTTGCCGGTGGTTCTCATCGGATATCAGCTTGCACCAAAGCAGGTGCGCTTTGGTGTGCTGCTCTTTTTTAGTTATTGTTTCTATTTTTTATTCAGCCACAGATTAATTGTATATTTGCTTGGCGCAACTACAATCACCTATCTGACAGGACGGCTGGTTGCGACTGGTGAGAAAAAACGCAGAAAAACGATTCTGATCGTGGGTGTCTGGCTGTTGCTTGGCATGCTGCTTGTGATGAAGTACAGCGGATTTTTTGCGGAGAATCTGAATGCACTTTTCGGGACGATGAACTTTGGATTCCGGTTTCCGGTGCGGCGGTTCCTGCTGCCACTTGGCATCTCGTTTTACACGCTTTCTGCGATCGGTTACATGGCGGATGTGTATTGGAAGAAGATTGAACCGGAGAAAAACATTGCGAAGCTTGCACTCTTCCTGAGTTTCTTCCCGATCATCATGGAAGGTCCGATCTGTATGTACAGCGATACTGCAGAGACGCTTGCGAAGGGCGAGGATATCCGGAGTGAAAACCTTATCCGCGGCTATATGCGGATTGGCTGGGGACTGTTGAAGAAGGTCGTAATCGCAGACCGCCTGTATGTCGTTGTGCAGACGCTGTTTGATGGGTATGCGTCCTACCACGGCGTGATGATCGTCGTTGCGGCAGTGTCCTATACAGTGCAGCTTTATATGGAATTTTCTGGCTGCATGGATATCGTGATCGGAAGTGCGGAATGTTTTGGCGTGACATTGCCGGAGAATTTCGCGCAGCCGTTCGTATCGAAGAATGCATCTGAGTTTTGGCGCAGATGGCATATCTCGCTTGGCAGATGGTTCAAGACGTATATCTTCTATCCGGTTTCCATGTCGAAGCTTACCAGAAAATGGAACCGGTTTGCGAAGAAACATACAAGCAAATACATAAAGCTGATGGTTGCATCGGCAATCGCATTATTCCCGGTGTGGGTGTGCAACGGACTGTGGCATGGTGCGAACTGGAGCTACCTGTTCTACGGCATGTATTACTTCGTCGTAATTATGATTGAGCTGATGTTGGAACCCGCGGTGAAGAAGCTTTGCGCGGCATGGAAAATCGCAGAAGACGCGGCATGGTGGAATGTCCTTCGGATCTTGAAAACATGGGTAATTATTTTTACCGGAGAACTGTTTTTCCGGGCGGATACACTTGGCATTGGCATGCACATGTTCCGGTCGCTGTTCCATGATTTTTCGATACAGAAGCTTTGGGATGGTACGTTGCTTACACTTGGACTTGGCAGAGTGGAGATCGGAATTATTTTAGTCTCTCTGTTGATTGTCGGCGTAGTAAATCATTTCCGTGAGCAGCAGATTGATGTGCGCGGTGTGATCTTACAGAAGCGGTTGCCAGTGCGCTGGCTCGTGTATCTTGCGCTCATCTTTGTCGTACTTATATTCGGTGCGTATGGACCGGGATATCAGGAGGTGGATCTGATCTATGCAGGCTTCTGAGAACAAAAAAATAAAAAAGAAAAAATCTGTTAATACGGAAATTGCGAATACGAAAAACGTCAGACATAGAATCTGGCTCCGGGTAATTTCATTTGCAGTCGTTGTCATTTTACTTTTAATAGCATCCGGAAAGCTGTGCGATCCAATCCGGCTAGGCTTGCAGGATTCGGTTTCCGAGCGGGAACGGTATCTGCTGCATCTGCTGTCGGAACCAGAGGAAATGGTTGATGTGGCAATCCTCGGTGACAGCGAAAGCTATACGTTGGTATCGACGTATCAGTTGTGGAAGGAGGCAGGCATTGCATCGTATATCGGCGGACAGTCCGGGCAATGGATCGGGGAAAGTTATTTTTCACTGAAGAAGATTCTCAAGCGGCAGTCTCCCAAGGTTTTGATCTTAGAGACGAATGAGTTTTTCTCCAGAGGAGATGCGAGTGTGATAAAGGATGCGGCGAAATCCGCGCAGGAGTTTGCACGGCAGATGTTCCCAATCCTCAAATATCACCGTTTCTGGAAGATGGAACCAGCCGATCCGAAATTGCAGACGACGATTTTCAATGGATTTGAATTGCGCGCGGCAGTGACGCCGTATACGGGTGGTGGCTACATGCATGCAACCGACGATAGAACACCGGTGACTTTTATCACAAGGTATTATCTGGATAAGATCAAGCGTTTGTGTGATGCACATGGAACGAAGCTGTTGTTTGTGACAGCCCCTTCCCCGGTCAATCATACGATGCAGCGGCACAATGAGGTGCAGGCACTTGCAGATGCGCTTGCCGTTCCATACCTCGATCTGAATCTGAATACCGAGGAGCTTGGAATCGACTGGAATCTGGATACCCTCGATGGTGGCGATCATTTAAACTATACCGGTTGTCAGAAAGCTACGGCATATCTGCAGCGGTATATGCAGACGCATTATACGTTGCCGGATCGCCGGAAGGATGCCCGGTATGAGACATGGAACAAGCGGGCGGCAGAGTTTGAAAAACTCCTTCCGCAAACTTAAAGAAATCTTAAACGATTGCTTGGTTTTATCTTAATATTTAGATCGCTATACTATGTAACAGAACAAAGAAATGCGGCGGATGAACCTGCACGCATGGAGGACATTATGAAAAATGTATTAGAATATCTGGAACAAAGTGCAAAGATGTATCCGGACAAAATTGCAGTGAAGGATACGGCATGTTCCTATACATATGAACAATTACAGAACAAAGCGAAATGCATTGGTGCCTGTCTGGCAAAGCAGACAACACCGCGCCATCCGGTCTGCGTATTTGCCGATAAGAGTGCGGATACACTGGCAGTCTTTTTTGGAATCGTCTATGCGGGCTGCTTCTACACACTGGTTGATCCTTCGTTTCCGGAGGCACGCATCCAGTCGATGCTCTCGGTGTTACAGCCGGATGTGATCGTGGATGGAAGTGATGCGTCGGAGAAGCTTACCGCGTGTGGCTACACAGAAAATGTGGTTCGGATGGAAACGCTGACACAGGGGATGGATAGTGAATGTATAGGTTCCGATGAAAATCAGTTACAACAGATCCGGGAATCTATGATTGACACCGATCCACTCTACTGTAATTTTACTTCCGGCTCGACCGGAACCCCGAAGGGGGTGCTTGTGGCACATCGGTCGGTGCTTGAATTTATCGATCAGTTTACAGAGATCTTTGATATCACGGAAGCCGATGTGATCGGCAATCAGGCGCCGTTTGATTTCGATGTATCAGTGAAGGATATTTACAGTGCGATGAAGATGGGCGCAACCTTAGTTGTGATTCCGAAAGCGTATTTCATGTTCCCAAACTCCGTTGTGGACATGCTCGATGAGAACCATGTCACGACGCTGATCTGGGCGGTGTCGGCACTCTGCCTGTTGAACCGGCTGCATGGACTGAAACATAAGGTACCAGCAGATATCAACAAGATTTTGTTCAGCGGCGAGGCAATGCCGATCCGGCAGCTTCATGCATGGCAGAGCTACTACCCGGATGCGATGTTTGTGAATCTCTACGGACCGACGGAGATCACCTGCAACTGTACCTATCATATTTTAGACCGGACATACGGCGAGGACGAAAAACTTCCGATCGGAATTCCATTTCCAAATGAACGCGTCTTTCTGCTCGATGAGGAAAATCGTCTGATCGAACCGGGAAGTGCTGGCAAGACCGGAGAGCTTTGTGTGGCAGGTACGACGCTTGCCCTTGGATATTACAGAAATGCAGCGGCAACGGTGAAGGCATTTGTGGCAAATCCGTTACAGACCGATTACCCGGAGACAATCTATCGGACGGGAGATCTGGCAAGCTACGGCGAAGATGGGCTGCTTTATTTCGCGGGACGGAAAGATTTTCAGATCAAGCATATGGGACACCGCATCGAGTTAGAAGAGATTGAACATGCACTGGCGGTGATCCCGGAGATCGAAGGTGCCGCGTGCTTTTATGACCGCGAGAAGAACAAAGTCGTTGCCTGCTATATCGGAATTGACGATAAGAAATATCTGATTACTGCGATGAAGAAAAAGGTGCCGGATTACATGGTGCCAAATGTATTTTGCAAGGTGGACATGCTGCCACTCAACAAAAATGGCAAGACGGACAAGAAGCTTTTGGAGGCACAGTACAGGGAAGGAGCGTTTGCATGAATACAGAGGCGTTAAGAACGGTTGCGGCGACATATGGAACGCCGACCTACATCTTCGATGTGCGGGAAGTGGAAGCGCGAATACGGTTGCTTCGCAGCTTGCTGCCGGAGGACACCGGACTTTGCTTTGCCGTAAAAGCAAATCCATTTCTGATCCCATATGTGGCAGATCTGGTTGATCGGCTGGAGGTCTGCTCGCCGGGCGAATATGAGATCTGCATACAGGAACAGATTGCACCGGAGAAGATCGTGGTATCCGGGGTAAACAAGACTTACGAATCCATGAAACGCATCCTGTCTTACAGCAAGGGTGCTGGGATCTATACGATCGAATCGGAAGAGCATGCGAAGATCCTGCGGACACTTGCAGAGAAAAATCAGATGCCGCTTTCGGTACTGATCCGGCTTTCGAGTGGCAATCAATTCGGCGTTGATGCGGAGACGTTCCTCCGGCTGGCAAAGGAGATACAGGAAAGCCCGTATCTGACACTGGCGGGCGTCCATTATTATGCAGGGACACAGAAGCGGCAGAGCAAGCTGGAGAAGGAACTTGATACCTTAACCGCATTTGCAAAGACGTTTGAAGAAGAGACCGGAACCGTGCTGAATGAGCTTGAATATGGAGCAGGCATGAAGGTGTCTTATTTCATAAATGACAGCGAGAAGGATCAGAGGGAAAGCGAGCCGGAACCGCAGATACAGGCACTTGCCGAAAAGCTTCGGACATGTGCCTACGGCAAAAAGACGATCGAGCTTGGACGGTTCCTCGTCTCCATGAGCGGCTATTACCTGACGCGTGTGATGGATGTCAAGCGGACGGCACAGCCGGGATTCCTGATCTTAGATGGCGGAATCCACCAGATCAACTACTATGGCTGGATGATGGGAATGAAGCAGCCGGAGATCGAAGTCTTGGCAGAAAAAGACGGTGACGAGGAACTGTTTCATTTGTGCGGATCGCTCTGTACAGTCAATGATGTGCTGGCGCGGGATGTTGCCCTGCATGATCCGCAAAAAGGCGATGTGATCTGTTTCAAACGATGTGGCGCATATGCAGCGACCGAGGGCATGGCGATGTTTCTAAGCCGGGAGCTTCCGCAGGTTCTGATCTGCAAGACAGACGGGAAGATCGAGAAGCTGCGCGACCAGATGGAGACGTATCTGTTTCATGTGTCTGCAACAACATAATACAAAACACATGTGGAATCATTGGTAACAATACATGAGAATTCATGGATTTATAATAAAGATTAGGAGGATTTGTAACATGGAAGAATTATTGGAGATTTTGGAAGGAATTGCACCGGGTGAGGATTTTGAGAACTGCACAACGTTGATTGACGATCATATCTTAGATTCCTTTGCGATTTTATCACTTGTATCAGAAATCGAGGATACCTTTGATGTAGAGGTATCACCGGCAGAGCTGATCCCTGCGAACTTCAATTCAGCAAAGAGCTTGTGGGAGATGATTTGCAGACTCAAGGAAGACTAGTGTAGGAAAGGATGAATCATATGGCTTACCATCTGCTTACATACAGTTTAATATTTTTGCCAGTCGTGATCGCATTGTATCAGTTATGCCCGGCACGGTTCCGGTTTGTGGTACTGCTTGCAGCCGATTATACATTTTTCTGTATGATAAGCGGTAAGCTTCTGGTCTGGCTGCTTCTGGCGACGCTTGTGACATATGGAACCGGCAGATGGCTGGTGGCGATTCCGGTTCGGCACAGTGACCTTCACGGAAAAGCGCTGACGCGGAAGAAGCGTGGTGTGTTGGCACTTGGAATTGTTTTGATCTTAGGGGCGCTTGTGACACTCAAATACCTCCGCGTATTTGGGGTGACACTTGCAGCACCGATCGGTATTTCCTATTATAGCCTGCAGGCAATTTCGTATATGACAGATGTTTATCGTGGCACACAGGAGTCCTGTAAGAATCCGGTTAAGGTGGCACTTTATTTGAGCTTCTTCCCGCAGATCATGGAAGGTCCGATCAGTCGGTTTTCCGAGACAGCAGATGCTCTGTATGGTGGGAACAGCATTCAGTTTGAAAATCTGGTCTTTGGTTACCAGCGTATCATCTGGGGGCTGTTCAAGAAGATGGTGATTGCCGATCGGCTGGCACCGCTTGTGGCAAAGGTGTTCAGCAACTACAACAATTTCGATGGTGCGGCAATCCTCGTTGGGGTGCTGGCATACACGATGCAGCTATATATGGAGTTTTCCGGATGTATGGATATCATCATGGGAAGTGGCGAGATCTTCGGTGTACCATTGCCTGAGAATTTCCGTCAGCCGTTCTTCGCGAAGAATGCGGGTGATTTCTGGCGGAGATGGCATATCACGCTTGGCGCATGGTTGAAGGATTATGTATTTTATCCGATCTCACTTGCCAAGCCAGTGAAGAATCTGGCGAAGAAGATCAAGAAGAAAGCTGGATTTTCGGTCAGCAAATTCGTAGCACCGACGATTGCGTTATTCTTTGTCTGGCTGTCAAACGGCATCTGGCATGGACCACATATGAATTATATCTTTTATGGCATGTATTATTTTATGCTCATTGTGATCGAGAATCTGACCGAGGAACCATGCAGGAAGCTGGTGGAGCGATTCAAGCTTGATACAGAATGCATCGGATTTCGGATCTTCCAGTTCCTGAAGCTATTTGTGATCGTGAATATTGGCGAGATGTTCTTCCGTGCTGACACGGTTGCAACTGGATTTCGGATGTTGCGCGGAATCGTGACAGACTTCCATATCACAGCACTTGCGGAGACGAATTTCGGTGTGGATGTGCCGGATCTCATTCTGGCAGTTGTCAGTATCCTGCTCGTATTTGTGGTGGACATCATCCATGAAAAGGGCATTTCAATTCGAAGAAAGGTAGCGGATTGCAAGCTGCCAGTCCGTTGGAGCTTCTGGTATGCAGTTGTACTTCTGGTTGTTGTATTTGGTGCCTATGGCAGTGGATACACGATCGTGGATATGATCTACGCGGCGTACTGATAGAGGGATGAATAATTACGTGGAAGATGACATTCGATGTTTGGTAATTTGAAATATTATGGATTGCATGGATAGCGTAATTGTATGTGATTTACGAAAGAGGAATGTTTATGAAAAAAGAAAGTGGAAAATGGAAAACAACTCTCAAGATGGCAGCGGGCAGCGTCGGGTTTCTAGCGGGACTTTGTGTGGTACTGATTCTGGCAGGACGATTCCTGTGTCGGAAGAGTAACGCTGACATCTATGATACAACAGCCGTGCGCACGAAAGATGCGGAAGTGAAAAATGAAGTGAAGGATACGATTGACGTATTGTTCTTAGGTGATAGTGAATGTTATTCGAGCTTCAATCCTCTGCAGATGTTCGCAGAGCATGGCTACACCTCATTTATCTGCGGGACATCGGCACAGCGTATGTGCGACTCGTATGCGATTTTACAGGCGGCATTTGAGACGCAGACGCCGGAGGTCGTTGTGTTGGAGACGAACTGTCTGTTCCGAAGCGTGAAATCTAAGGGTGATTCGAAAGATTATGTCTTAGACCGTCTGTCCGATCATGTGGAGATTTTTAAGAATCATTCCCGCTGGAAGGATGCGTTCGTAAGTACAAATTCCTTAACGAAGAAAAAAAATGAGAAGAACCGTGGGTTTATCAAGCGAAGCACGGTCAAGCCGTATGAGGGTGGAGCCTATATGCATGCGAGCGAGGAACGTAAATCTATGGATGCGGACGCAGAGAAATATCTGCTTTTGATGAAGGAATATTGCGAGAGTCATGGTGCAAAGCTTGTCTTAGTCAGTTCCCCTTCCCCGAAGAACTGGACGTATGCCAAGCACAACAGTGTGTCCGACTGGGCGCAGGAAAACGCGGTTACTTATGAAGATCTGAATCTGAATGATGCGCTGGGCATCGACTGGGCGTCCGATACGAAGGACGGAGGCGACCATCTGAACTTTGACGGCGCGAAGAAAGTAAGCAATTACATTGGCGCGTGGTTGAGCGAGAACTATACACTGCCGGATAAGCGGAAGAATCCAGATTACAAACACTGGAACGAAGACAGTGTGGAGTATGCAGCAGCAAAGAACTAGCTTGCTGAAACATATTATTTTGGAGGCAGGGATGCCTCCTTTTTTCTTGCTTGGAGCAAAACATGAAATATCGGAAAATCCCCCAATCAGCTCCAATCAATCTTCCAAAAGGAAACTCTTGCATAGGAATTTGCAGGAAATCAATATATAATACAACCATTATATTACAAAATCGTAAGAAACATGTAATCTAGACCGATGGATGTCGGCTGAAAAACCATATATACTGAGTACAGTAAAAAGCGGCAGGAACCCCAGAATTCCTGCCTGCAGAATGTTAGCAAACGAAGGGAGACTATCTATGAATGAGATATTAAAGCTTGACAATGTAGAAAAATACTATGGCAACAAAGCGAATCTGACAAAGGCGGTAGATAAGATTTCGTTCTCCGTAGAGAAAGGCGAGTTTGTCGGAATTATGGGAGCCAGCGGCTCCGGCAAGACAACGCTCTTAAACTGTATTTCCACGATCGACCGTGTGACGGCCGGACATATCTATGTGGGGGATAAGGACATCACAACAATCCGGGGGAATGAATTAAATAAGTTCCGCCGGGAAGAGCTGGGATTTATCTTCCAGGATTTTAATCTGCTGGATACGCTGACCGGATATGAGAATATTGCACTAGCGCTCTCCATCCAGAACGTAAAACCGAAGGAGATTGACAGCCGGATCCAAGAGGTTGCGAAGCGGCTTGGCATCGAGGAAGTTCTGAACAAATACAGCTATCAGATGAGTGGTGGACAGAAGCAGCGCGTGGCGGCAGCCAGAGCCCTGATCACGAATCCGAAGCTGATCTTAGCCGATGAGCCAACCGGTGCTCTTGATTCCAAATCCTCCCGCTATCTGTTGGAGAGTATGAAGGAGATGAATGAAGGGCTTGCCGCAACGATCCTGATGGTTACACACGATGCATTTACAGCAAGCTATGCATCGCGCGTAATCTTCATCAAGGATGGCAAGATATTCAATGAGATCCGCAGAGGGGATGATACCCGGAAACAATTTTTCAACCGCATTATTGAGGTTGTGACAGTGTTAGGGGGGAGTTTGAATGATGCTCTTTAAATTATCCACCCGGAATATCCGGAAAAGTATGCAGAATTATCTGATTTATTTTGCAACATTGATCTTAGGAGTAGCAATCTTCTATGTATTTAATGCACTTGGAAGCCAGACAGTTATGCTGAAGGTATCGTCAAATACGGAAGAAATCATCGGGCTTATGAACGAGGCAATGTCTGTTGTCAGTGTGTTCGTGTCGGTTGTGCTCGGTTTCCTTGTTGTGTACGCAAGTACCTTCCTGATGAAGCGAAGGAAGAAGGAGTTTGGTATCTACTTAACGCTCGGTATGGGAAAAACACAGGTGGCAAAGATTCTGGTGATCGAGACACTGCTGATCGGCGTGATCTCTCTGGTAATCGGGTTACTGCTCGGTATCGGTATCTCACAGGGGATGAGTGTCGTGACAGCGAACCTCTTCGAAGCGGATATGACGAACTTCCAGTTTATGGTCAGCACATCAGCCATCATCAAAACGATTATTTATTTTGCAATCATGTATGTGATCGTCATGGCATTAGATGTAATCATTGTCAGCCGCGCCAAGTTAATAAACCTGCTTTATGCAGGCGCAAAGGCACAGAAAAACCATGCAAAAAACCCGGTTGTCTGTGTGCTTGTATTTATTATAGCGGCTATTCTGCTTGGAACGGCATATTATAAAGTGACAGCCGGTGTCCGTACAATCTCTGACTTTCAGGGACTTGGTATCCAGATCGCGAAAGGTATCATCGGAACCTTCCTTGTATTCTGGTCGGTATCCGGGATGCTGCTTGCAATCGTGAAGCGGTGCAGACGGTTTTATTATAAAGGTATCAACTCGTTCAGTGTGAAGGAACTTGGAAGCCGGATCAACACAACGGTGTTCTCTGGCGGGATTATCTGTCTGCTGCTCTTTTTTACGATCTGTATTCTGTCAAGCGCAATGGCAATCCGCAACTCAATGAACCATGTGTTAGAGACATGTACGCCGGTTGATGTGCAGTTTTCAAAGCTGTATTCCTATGATGCAGCCGAGGACTATGATATGACCGGACACAATGTGGAAGAAAACCTGAAAGCCTGTGATATCGATACATCGAAGCTTACGGATGTGACCGAGATGATTCTCTATGCACCGGAAGATATCAATATCGGAGATTTCTTCGGAAAGGCGTTTGCAGAGAGCGGATCGGAGGATTATTTCAAAGAAGCATCGATGGAGACGATGCATATTGGAGAATACAATGCGTTTGTAAGCTCCTTTGGCGGAACGACAATCGACCTTGCAGAGGATGAATATGTGATACTCTGTAATTACGGGGAGATGGAACCACGATACAACGAAGGACTTGCGGAGGGACAGACGGTTACGATAAAAGGAAAGACCTATCATCCGAAATACAGTACCTGTGTGGATGGAATCGTACACATCAGCAATTCAGAGAGCAATGCAGGCGTGCTGCTTGTCCCGGATTCTGTGGATATGTCTGACTGTGATTTCTGGTATGATATCTATTCCGCAAATTATAATACGACAGACCAGACAGAGGTGGATGCACTTAATGAGTACTATAGTGATGCGAATTTCTACAAACTGCAGGAGGCGAAGACAGAAGCAGTCTTAGGCGAGGATGGTTCCTATTATTCCATGAATTGCGAGACAAGCAAGCGGCTCCGTGATAACAGCGTGGGACTTACTGCGATGATCGTATTTATCGGAATCTACTTAGGTGTTGTATTTCTGATCTCCGGTGCGGCAATTCTGTCACTCAAGGAGCTTTCCGAGGCAGCCGACAGCAAGGAGAAATACAGGATCCTGCGCCGGATCGGAGTGGACGAGAAGAAAATCCGTCATTCCCTCCTGGCACAGTCGGGCGTGTTCTTTGCCATGCCGCTTTTACTTGCAATCGTGCATTCCGTCTTCGGAATGCAGACAGCAATGTTTATTCTGACTGCATTTGGACGGGGCGGACTGCTTGGTTCTATCCTGCTTGCGGCAGCCGTGATATTGGTAATTTATGGTATTTATTTTATGATCACATATATCTGCAGCCGTAAGATCATCAGCGAATAAATATCTTGAAAAAAAAGAATAAGTAAGCTATAATTAGCACATATTAAAAATATAATATATCTGGAATGTTCGATAACTCCTGTTATTTTTGAACCTACATTTACTTTAAACGGGATTCCTATATCTGTGATATTATGTCAGGCCTCCTCCGAGTGGAAGACAGACGATCACATGCGGTTGCCCACCTAGCGTCAGCTAGGAGTCAAAAGGCAGGAACCGGCATCCCGGATATATTTTTTTGGAGGAAAATACGTGAAAAAGAAGATACTCACGTTTATGCTTTTGCTGGTTATAGCCGGGGTAGTTATGATTGCTGGTCATGAGATCGGGCGGCATATGCACAAAGCGGAACAAAATACAGAAACAACGGAAGCATCCGTGGATTATAGCTTATATTACACATACGAAGATGTGGAAAAGGTCGTCAGTTATCTGGCAGATACAAAGGCAGAATCCGAGGCGTTATCGCGCCTGATTGATCCTCTGAAAAAAAGCGAGGTCATCGATGTGACATTTGTAAAGTCTGTGGCACAGACGATACAGGTGAAAGCTTCTATTTATGAGGAAGCCCTGAACGGAAAAAAGGATTCTGACTACGTGACGAAAGCGGAATTTGAGGACTTCTATGAGCGGATCGTCGCATCGGCAACCGTCAAAGGACTGCTTCGGAAAGATGTTCTGGTGCTTGCAATTTCCGAGGAGGACGAGACATCCTTTTTCGATGGACAGGACACCTACAATGCAGAATTTGAAATCGACGAAAGCTACGAGGGAAATGTGCTCGATGTCTATATGAAGAATGGAAAGATCTTCAAGATCAACCGTCTTGGAGATACCCAGATCACATTGCAAAATGTATGGGTGGAGTCTGTGACGGATGGAAAATGCACGTTTTTATATGGAAATCTGGAAAAGACCTACCCTGCCCGGACGGAGGAAGGCATCCCGGATGGAGCTGTGACAGTTGCAACAAGTCTGGATGCGGACCGGCAGACGGAAGCCGGCTATGAGACGACGGGCTATGTTGCAAATCTCGTGTTTGACTATGCAGGCATCTGTAAAATCGAACGACCACAGAAGGTGCTGCGCGGCAAAGTCATTTCGACGGGAGATACGGATATTCAGGTGGAAAATATCGGCGGACTCACACTTGCCGATCATTATAAAATGTACAATGTGTATGAGGATGCCGTGGACGAGGAAAGTCTGTCTCTGCTGCTTGGCTACTCGTATGTGGACATGTATCTGCAGGATGGAAAAGTTGGTGCTGTCGTGATTAACCAGGAGTTAAAAAGCGAGGATATCCGCGTGATCATCAGCAACGATGATTACTCTTCGTATGAGATGGAAATGGTGCAGTTTACGGCGACATCTGCGTTCACCGTGGCATATCCAGATGAGACGGAGAAAACATATGAGGCTGGTGAGACGGTCACGATCACACCGGAAGATTATGCGCCGGACGATACATTGACAGTAACACCGGATACGCACAGTGGACGGATTAAACTGCTTAGCGTGACGCGGGAATGTGGCAATCCGGAATACGATGGAACGATGGAGCTTGATGTACAGGATGGCTATATCTATGTGATCAATGAGCTTTCGTTAGAGCGTTATCTGGCAAATGTTGTGGCAAATGCAATGCCATCGGATTACCCGGATGCTGCCATGCAGGCGATGGCGATCTGTGCCAGAGGAACGGCGTATGCGAAGTTAAAGGATGAAAGTTATGCAGAATATCATGCACATCTTGACGATTCCAGCCTTTGTCAGGTATATAATAATGTGGCAGAGACCGATGCGTCGATCCGTGCGGTGAAGGATACATACGGGCTGGTGCCGACTTACAGGGGAACTTTGATCGTACCGATGACATTTAACACATCTTTCGGAACGACCTGCACGAATGCGGAGATCTGGGGCGGCGATGCGTATAGTTATCTGGAGTCCAATGTGGAGAATCTGGATAAGGACAAGATCGATTTATCGGATGAAACTGATTTTGAGGCATTTTTGACAGATAGTGATGCGTATACTATTATAGATAAAGATTCGCCGTACTATCGGTGGGATATAACATTTACGCAGGAAGAAATGACAGACGCGATCGAGACGGTTTTGGAAAACCGCAAATCTCTGATGGCAGAGGCGATACTTGTCGAGGATGAAACCGGCGAGTTTGTATCGGCAGACGTGCCGGAGCTTGGAACTGTGACAGAGATCGAAGTTGCGGAGCGCACGGTGAGCGGTGTTGTATCGAAGCTTGTGATTCACGGAAGTGAACATACGATATCCATCAGCGGACAGAGCAATATCCGTGCGATCTTGAATCCAGTCAATCAGGAGATTGTACGGCAGGATGGTTCGACGGTAACCGGCTGGACATCACTTCCAAGTCCATATTATTATGTGGAGAAGACAGACGCGGGATTTGTCGTTCATGGTGGTGGATTCGGACATGGTGCAGGAATGAGTATCTATGGTGCCGGCGTGCTTGGCAGACAGGGAAAAAGCTACAAATATATATTACGGCATTATTTTTCGTATGTTGATTTTACGTCGATCTATACGATGGATGATGGAGAGGAAACAGCAGATTCAGAATAACAAAACGGGGGATGTATGAAAAAGGTCGTTCGGTTTATTATCAAATTTGTGAACAAAGCAACCGCGGACAGCGTGCCGGCGTATGCGGCACAGGTTGCTTTCTTTGTGATGCTTTCTTTTTTTCCGTTTATGATGCTGCTTGTTATGATCGTATCGAAGCTGTCCGTTATGAACACAAATGTACTTGGCTATATTCTGCGTGTCGTACCGAGCGGACTGGAATCTTATGTGGCGTATATTGTGGATGATGTAGTCAATGCAAATGTGCAGTCGTTTACACTCATTACGGTATTTGTCAGCTTGTGGTCTGCAGCGAAGGGCATTCAGGCACTCTCGACCGGGTTAAATAAAATCTATGGTGTGGAACAGAACAAAAATTATTTCCTTGTGCGGCTGATCTGTGCGTTATATACACTGGTGTTTATGGTACTTTGTATCGTCGTGATCGCGATACAGGCATTCGGTTCGCAGATCGCCCATAAGATTATTGACAATTACCCGGCATTTGCAGATGCAACACTTTTGATATTAAGCTTGAAGAATGTTGTGACATTTCTTGTGATATTTATCTTTTTGCTTTTGATCTATTACCAGCTTCCGAACCGGCGCGGGCATATGCGGCATGAGTTTACCGGAGCTGTGCTTGCATCACTTGCATGGATGCTGATGACGCGGGGATTTTCCGTATATATCAAATATTCGGCGGATAATTCAAAGATGTATGGCAGTATGACATCTGTCGTATTGATTATCATCTGGCTGTATATCGGTATGCAGATTGTTTTGTATGGTGCAGAAATCAATTATTATCTGTCAGATCTGATCTGGAAATACCGGGAAAAATACCACATGAAGAAAAAAGCTAAACGGGAAGAAAAACAAAAAATTAAAAAAAATCAGAAAGAAAAAGCAGAGATATCTTAAGGCCAATCGGTTGACACCCCAAAACGGATGTGCGATAATCTAACCGATAAAATTACAACAAGATGGAGGGACAAAGATGTATAGTTTTGATGAAATAGCAAATTTCGACCCGGAGATTGCACAGGCAATGACGGACGAGATCAACAGACAGGATCATAATATTGAGCTGATCGCATCAGAGAATATCGTATCCAAGGCAGTTATGGCAGCTATGGGAAGTCCGCTTACGAACAAGTACGCAGAGGGATATCCGGGAAAGCGTTATTATGGCGGATGTGAGTATGTCGATGTAGTGGAAGATCTTGCAAGAGAGCGTGCAAAGAAGTTGTTTGGATGTGAATATGTCAATGTTCAGCCACATTCCGGTGCACAGGCAAATATGGCAGTATTTTTCGCTATTTTGCAGCCGGACGATACATTTATGGGAATGAATCTGGCACATGGCGGACATCTGACACACGGTTCACCGGTTAATATGTCAGGTAAGTATTTCAACGTCGTACCTTACGGTGTCAACGACGAAGGATTTATCGATTATGATGAGGTGCTCCGCATCGCAAAGGAATGCAAGCCAAAGATGATCGTAGCTGGTGCATCTGCATATGCGAGAGCGATTGATTTCAAGCGCTTCCGTGAGATCGCAGATGAGGTTGGCGCAGTCCTTATGGTAGATATGGCACACATCGCAGGTCTGGTAGCAGCCGGACTTCACCAGAGCCCAATCCCATACGCACACGTAACAACAACCACAACACACAAGACATTGCGTGGACCACGTGGTGGTATGATACTTTCCAGCAACGAAGTAAATGAGAAGTATAATTTCAATAAGGCAGTGTTCCCTGGCATTCAGGGTGGACCTCTGATGCATGTCATCGCAGGCAAGGCAGTCTGCCTGAAGGAAGCTCTGACAGACGAATACAAAGAGTATCAGAAGCAGGTTGTTAAGAACGCAGCATGTCTGGCACAGGCACTGACCGAGCGTGGATTCAAGATCGTATCCGGCGGTACAGACAACCATCTGATGCTGGTTGACTTACAGAACCTTGATCTGACCGGTAAGGAAGTGGAGAAGCTTCTGGATTCTGTTCATATCACAGCCAACAAGAACACGGTACCAAACGATCCAAAGTCACCATTTGTTACAAGTGGTATCCGTCTTGGTACACCAGCAATCACAACACGTGGTGCAAAGGAAGACGATATGATCGTGATCGCAGATGCCATCAAGGCTGCTGTTATTGACAAGGATAACGACAAGGCAATGGCACTTGTAAAGAGCATCACAGACAAGTATCCATTGTATGCATAAAACGCATAAAGAACGAAATCAAATCGTATACTAAGTAAAATCAAATGCAAAACCGGGGGCTGCGCGAGAGGGAATCCGTTCCCTTGAAACGAAGCTTCCGGTTTTGTTATTTCTGTCATTGGTTCAGAAAAGGACCCGTGATAATCATAAAATAAATGGAGAACAGACAGATAGATGGAAAATCAGCAGAAAAATTCCGCCCCGGAGAATAACAATTCGGACAACCGGAATTCGAACAATAACAACAATAAGAAAAAGCCATCCAAAACGGTGGTGATATGGATTGTATCGATTTTATTGACATTTATGATCTGGCAGGGAATTACGGCGATACAGCAGTCCAAACAGGAGAAGATCACGTATGACACGTTCCTGCAGATGCTTGATGATAAATTAGTTACCGATGTGAAGCTCTACAATGACCGGATCAGCTTCACGCCGATCTCGAAGGAGACGGGCGCGGAGATGGATAAGACGTATTATGTGATCCGTATCAGCGATTACAAGATCGTGGATCGTTTGCAGAAGTCAGGCGTACAGTTCGAGGAAGTAGATGAAGGGAAAAATGCAGTCGTTTCTACAATTCTTTCGTATGTGGTAATGATCGGAGCCTTCTATCTGCTGATGTCGTTACTGATGCGGAATATGTCCAAATCCGGCGGCATCGGAAAAAGCAATGCGAAGATGTATGTGGAGAAGAAAACCGGCGTGACATTCGCGGATGTTGCCGGTCAGGAGGAGGCAAAGGAATCCCTCTGCGAGATGGTGGATTTCTTAGATCAGCCGGACCGATACTTAAAGATCGGTGCGAAGCTGCCGAAGGGTGCCCTGCTTGTAGGACCTCCGGGAACCGGTAAGACGCTGCTTGCGAAGGCGGTTGCCGGCGAGGCAAATGTTCCGTTCTTTTCGCTGTCCGGTTCGGAGTTCGTGGAGATGTTTGTCGGTGTCGGTGCGAGCCGTGTGCGCGATCTGTTCCGCAAGGCAAACAATATGGCACCATGTATTATATTTATCGATGAGATCGATGCGATCGGAGGAAAGCGTGACACGCGTCATGGCGGTGGCGATTCCGAGCGGGAACAGACCTTGAACCAGCTTTTATCGGAGATGGATGGTTTCGACAGCTCGAAGGGAATCATCGTGCTTGCAGCGACCAACCGCCCGGAGGTGCTTGACAAAGCATTGCTTCGTCCGGGACGGTTCGACCGGAGAATCATCGTGTCAAAGCCGGATATGCAGGGACGTATCGATACACTCAAAGTACATTCGAAGAATGTGAAGATGGATGAGACGGTAGATTTCAAGGAGCTTGCACTTGCCACATCCGGGGCTGTCGGTGCAGACCTTGCGAATATCATCAATGAGGCAGCGTTGATGGCTGTCCGTAACAAGCGGGATTATGTATCCCAGAAGGATCTGATCGCTTCGGTGGAAGTTGTATTCGCCGGAAAAGAGAAGAAGGAGAAGCTGCTCTCACCAAGAGAGAAGAAGATCGTTGCCTATCATGAGGTTGGACACGCGCTTGTTGCTGCATTGCAGAAGAACACACTTCCGATCCAGCGTATCACGATCGTACCGCGTACATCCGGTGCGCTTGGCTATGTATGGCAGGTGCCGGAGGAAGAGAAACAGTTACAGACGAAGAAAGAAATGGAAGAGGATATCGTGACATTTCTGGCGGGGCGTGCCGCGGAGGAGCTGAAGTTTGATTCCGTTACGAATGGTGCCTCCAACGATATCGAGAAGGCGACGAGCCTGGCGCGGACGATGATCACGATGTACGGTATGTCCGAGAAGTTCGGCATGGTGCAGCTCGAAGGCGTAACCGGAGAATACTTGGATAACCGCCGCGTATTAAATTGTTCTTCTGAGACAGAGACGAAGGTCGATACCGAAGTCAAGAACATGATGAAAGCAAGCTATGAGAAGGCATACAAGTTACTGAAAAAGAATATGCCGACACTCGATGCGATCGCGCAGGTACTCTACGAGAAGGAAAACCTGAGCGGTAAGGAATTCATGGAACTGTACGAGAAGTACCAGAACGTGAAGCTTACGGAAGCGGAGAAGGTACAGTAGGGAGAAAATTATGGAATACAATTTCTTTGCGACGGTGGCGCGCATGAAATATATTGAGCGCTGGGCGCTCATGCGGAACACATACCCGGAGACATTGTCGGAACACAGCCTGGAGGTAAGCATGCTTGCGCATGCGCTCTGCGTGATCGGAAATGTGCGGTATGGCAAGCATTTAGATGCCGACAAGGCGGCAGTGATCGGACTGTATCACGACGCGTCCGAGATCATCACCGGAGATATGCCAACACCGATCAAATATTACAATAACCGGATGAAGGATCTCTTTCATTCTATCGAGGATGAAGCGTGCGAGAAGCTGATCGGACAGCTTCCGGAAGATCTGCAGACATATTACCGGGACTACTTCTTCAAGCAGGGCGATGATACGGAAGAGACGAAGTATCTCTGGAAGCTCGTAAAAGCGGCAGATAAACTCTCTGCATTGATCAAGTGTATGGAGGAAGAAAAAACCGGCAACCGCGAATTCGTCAAGGCGAAGGAAAGCACCGAACAGATGGTGCAGGAGCTATCAAAGAGCTACCCGGAAGTAAAGGACTTCGTGCAGGAATTCCTGCCGGCCTATGCGAAGACACTCGATGAGTTGAATTAGTGCATAATGCGTTTGCTTTTTTCGATAATCGGAATCATCAAGTCCATATAGAAGAGGGTTTCAACACTGTAAGTGAAGAAACCATGATATTTTTCTGCTGTATTCCGTATATTGGTGAGACCATATCCGTGATAGAGGGAATTTTGCCGGCTGGCATGTATGTGCTCCAGGGATGTTCCCTCTGCGGTTGTGTTCTCGCAGTGAATCGTGAATTTATCGTTTTCAGTAGTCGCAATCGCGATATGGATAAAATTCTCACTGGAAGGATTGGCAATACATGCTTTCAGACAGTTATCAAGCATATTGCCGAGAATCACGCATAAATCATAATCATTGACCGGAATCCGGTTATACGTTACCCCAAGCTTAGCAACAAATTGAATATGATTTTTCGCTGCAAGTGTATCATAGTTTGTCAGGAAAGAATCAATGACCAGATTGCCGGTATTGTATTTGGAATAAGTGGATTCGATATCCCTGACTGCCTCACTGGTGAAGGTTTTCAGTTTATCGTATTCCTTGTTGTCGACATATTCGTTGATACAGAAATACTGCTTTTTGAGGTCGTGGATGATCCGGCGGCTTTGCCGATAGGATTCACTGAGCTGTTCGTATTTTTCTTTCTGAAAGCGAATCTGATCTTCCATCTGGGCGTTTGTGTATTTTAATGTGGTCGATGCATATTCTTTCTGGATCAGAATATAGTTTATGATATTTAACAACACCAGACAGAAAATCAAAAGCTCATAGAAAAGTATGTTATCAATCAGAAACAGATGTTGAAGCGGCAGGCATACATAAATGATGATGGATATGATTGGTGTAGATAAAATCAAAAACTTGTATTCCAGAGAGTGCGCAGGTGTCTGCTTCCGAAACAATAATGACATGAGCAGGCAGAGTATGAACAGGACGACCTTGGAACCGATATTCATAACACTGTATAAAAAAGCAGTGTCATTTTCTGCATAGAAGTCAGGATTTAGTTTTGTAAACAGGAAAGTAAAGATGGCTTCTCCAAGTGATGCAAGGATCTGGAACAGCAGTACCACATATAGCTTTGCTTTCAGACTGCTTGTGAAAAATAAGCAGAGGATAAACGTTGTACCCAGACTGATAAGCGTTGCGGTAATTTCTGATTGTATGGTAGGGAAATGGCTGTTTAATACTTCACATCCATACAGACAGCATTCGCAACCGACAAGGACACAAAGATATAGTGGGGCATAACGTTTCTTGAAATGATGTAATGTGTTCATCAGAAATGTAGTTAAGATGAACATATCAAAAAGATATGTAAGTATCGTAAGTGCGTACTGCATATTAGACTCCTTGGTGTGTATAAAAATCCGAGTGCATGGCAACCACCTGATTCAGATAGCGGTCCGTGATCAGTTTCCGGTTCCGCCTGCTCATGGAGACGGTGGCACCGTTGTCAAAAATAATCGAGCAATCCTTCAGATAGTGAATATGGGAAAGATTGACAAGAACTGTGCGGGAACACATCATAAACATCGTTTCATCCAGCATGGAACTCCAGGTAGTGATTGTCCCTTTCGCAGGAATCGTATCCTCCCGCATATGAAAGCATAATTCTTTGGACTTCGCATTTTTCACTTTGATGTAATAGACATCTTTTAAGTTCAATGTATATTCCCGGTCATAGCCATCTACAACGGAAATCAACGATAGATTTTTCGTGTACTCTTCGAGGATATCTGATATCAGCTGCTTCATCTCGACTTCCTGGACTGGCTTTTGAAGGAAGTGGTAGGGGTGGACGGCGAAGCTGTCCTGCATATATTTTGGATAGTTGCTGACAAAGACAATCATTACATGATGGTCGAAATTTCTCTTGATTACATCTGCAAGCGTGATTCCGCTTCCATCCGGCATCTCGATATCCAGAAAGAGCAACTGATAGGGCGCTCCTGTGGATTCCCGGTAGCGAGTCAGAAGTGCCTGTGCACTTGTATAAGTATCAATGTGCAGATCAATATTGAATTGGAAAGAGCATATATCTAAAAGATGACATAATGGCTCGAATTCTTTTGCTTCATCATCGCAGATGGCTATATTCAGTGTCATTTATTTTTTTTCCCCCTTTGAAACATGTAATGTCCTATGATTCAAGCAACGTGCGATACATTGATTGATAAGAACGATGCACAAGCAAATCAATATCATATGATAATAGAGTTGCTGTTTCCATGATAGCATGAGGACTGCAAATGCGTAAATAAAGAATAACAGAAAGAACAATATTTTTTTGATTTTTGTTCTTTCGGCAGTGGTGTAGTGCTTGTGTGCATTTCCAACTGGAGCCAGCCCCCAGATTATAAGAGTAAGCAGGCTGATAAGAAGAATATAGAGTCCAGGCATAATCAAATATGGTAACCGAGATAAAAATAGAGTCAGAAAATAAATGGAATAAGAAAGCAGGAAGCAGGAGTAAGGACTTTTTGCATGGGCACCGCCTGCCAGCATGCGTACCGGAACCAGGATAATAATATATACAAGCGACGGGAGAAAAAGACCAAGGAGTCCCCCAATCAATAGCAGACTGCAATTAAACAAAATCAGATCGAGTGAAAAATCAAGGCAATAGAAATATATGCCCTCCTTTTGCGGTTCTATAATTTCGTTTGTTACAAGTGTATCAGTTATCTTCTTACTTATTTTTTTAGAGAGTATCATTTCATGTATCCTTTCATTTTTTACAGTATAGCAGAGAATGTCGGACGGATAGAAAAAGGGATACGAACGGTCAAAAATAAGGGATGAACGAACATTCATCCCTTATTTTTGACCGTTCGTAGCAGATTTCAACAGGAAATCATAAAAGCATGTTATAGTGCGATTACCATATTGATGGAAGACAGAAGAGAAGGAGGAACTTATGAAAACAAAGGTTAAGAAGTGGCTTGGGAAACATGGAAATGTCATATGTGCAGTTGCGGTTTCGCTGGCATCGTTATCATCCCTTTGTTGTAGGGGAACTTGGTATCAACCAGAGGAACCGGAAGGGGTGAAGGAGTTTGCAAAAAATCATGTGAAGTAGAAATGGGAGGAAGAAGCTTATGAGAAAAGGAAAAATGAAAAATTCAATTGTAACAATAGCGATGGCAATGATGCTGTCTGTAACAGCTGTGGTGGGATTTGGGACGAATGCAAAAGCGGCAAATGTGAGAAATGAAACATATTCGTTTAATAATGGCAATTCATCAGGCGAAACAAGTCCTAGAGAAAAGCAAGATACAACTAAGGTTTATGTATATCCCAAAAGTGGACCAACAATTAAGTATGCTGTTTATGGTGCAACAAGTCAATATGGTTCTTGGACACCGCGATCAGTATATCATCGAATTCCAACGGGGGTTCAGGCAAGTATAACAAATAATGTGAAGGAGAAAAACGAAAATTATGCAAAACTGAGCATGCTTAGAATTCAGACAATTAATCAGGATACAACGGGAGTTTGGAGTCCTGATTCAACGAGAAACTATACGATTTATGGATAATGTAATCTACGATCTGTGTGCCGGTAAGCTGGCACATAGATCGTATAAATGGGAGAATTTCAATGAAAAAAATCAAATGGCTATTTGTAATGATGGTATTTGTGACAGTTGGTGCAGTTTGTATAGCTTTCATAGTAAAGAACGAAAAAAATAAGCAGGCACCAATTGAGCGATATTATGAAAAAAATGAGTCTGAAGAAGATAATGAGAAAGATCAAACGGGAGAAACAAAAAAAGAAAATCAGACAGATTCCAATGATTTTACAGAGAGACATAGTTTTCAACAGGGAAGCATAATATATGAATTTTTGTCTGTAGATATTGTGGAAGAGACGGAAATCAAAACTCAGACAAAGTATCCCGCGGCAAATTTTTATGATGAAGTTTTCCCGGATTCGAATTACCAGGCAACTGTCAGGGATTGGAAAACTATGGTGGAAGAGGCACCAGAGTTGAAAAATATATTTGAATCAAGTTTCGACTATTCATATGATGAGTACGAAAAAATATATGATAAATATGCAGATATAATTAAGAAAAATACATATGAAGCGCATCCAAACACGCGTTATTATTTTGTTCATATGCGGGTTACAAATACTTCAGATGACAAAAACAGAGATGTGGTAATGAATGAATTGAGAACGATTGTAACAAATGGAAACAAAAAAACCAGTTCAATTAATGAAAGTATTTGTTATTTTTCTTCTCCGCAAAATATTAGAGGGGAAGAAAGAGCCCAGTTTTTTTTCTGGTATAACATGGCTCCGGGTGAAGTGCTGGAGTGTACGGTTGGGTTTCAGGTTCGGGATGATTGGATTTATCCTTCCGATCAATATGTGTATGCAGGATTTGTTAGCTCAGAAATGTATAATCAGTGGGTAAATCCGGTATTATCTAAAACAGTTGTGCCATTATATGATCTGCCACAATCCGAATAAATAGGGTGATGTCTGATTTTAAGGAGGAGAGGTATGTGAAAAGAAGAGTGATCGTGTTTTTGATTCTGTTAGGTCTTCTGTTATGGGTAATTCGTGTCGTGAACTTGAACTGGGAGAAAGAAAGCGACGTGATGTATATGGAGCTGGGACAGAAATTTTATTATGGAGAGCTTGCAATTCAGGCGGATGACTTTCTGCTTTTGAATGCAGATGAATATGATGCTTATTTTGGCGTGGAAGATGATGTGACAGATGATGAAAAAGCTGTATGTGTGCGGTTTACAGTTCGAAATGATTCAGACAATGCAATATCGTGGGATGATGTTTTTTCCGTGATGGGCGAGGGGGTTGTTTGTGAAGGCTGGGGGAGTGCTTATAATCCATATATGGGGGCAAAACTGAACAAGTTCTACAGTGAACAGTTAGATTCAGGAATGCAACAGGATATATGGATTGTAACTACGGTGTCTCGTGTGTGCTTTCGTGAGAAAACATGGGAGAATCTTTCAGACATGGAGTTTGAATATGTGGTGTCGCTGTATCCAGATGCCGTCCGCATCCGGTTAAAAACAGGGAAGAATTATGGAGGAGCGAGCCTATGAAACCAGTCATTAAATTTGAGTTTTACAGAGCTTTTCGGTCTCGTGGATTTTATGTGGCATTGCTGTTAGGAACGGCTCTGGCAATCGGCGATATCGTACTCTTTCATAATGCATTTCGGGATACGATAGATGCAAAAGTTATGATGCAGACATGGATTGGGACAGATTATCAGTTCGTGACGAACAGTCTGTTTTATGCGTTACTTCCGATTCTGGCAGCATTACCATATGCGGGAACTTATTATGAAGACATCAAAACAGGTTATTTGAAGAATATTTTACTGCATACATCCAGACGTGGGTACTATATGGCAAAAGCATTTGTTGTGTTTGTGATGGCAGCAATCACTGTGATGATTCCGTTGGTGTTAGATTTGATGGCGGTTATGACAATATATCCACTTCGTATGCCGGAACGACTGGAATTTTTGGCAGCCGGAATTCTGGATGTGAATTTGTTTTCTGGGCTGTATGAGACGAACGGTGCATTGTATGCATTGGCATTTATCCTTTTAGATGGTCTGTTTGCAGGACTTTTGGCACTTGTTTCTGTATGCGTGGCAGAACGGGTCGAGAGTATGTTTAGTGCGATTGTAATTCCTTTTGCTTTCTATATCATGTGGAGTGCGGTTATGATGGAAAACAATGATGGCAGATTTTCTGTGATGGAAATGTTGAACCCGTTACAATCGGTTGTTTTCAGTAGGCTGCAGGTTGTGCTTATGGCAGTCGGTGGGACGCTGGTTATTATACTCTGGCTGTTCTTAAAAGGAAGGAGAAAAGACGTGTTATGATAGAAATTGAATTAAGAAATATATCGAAGACAATACATAAAACACCGATTTTACATGATATCAATCTGAAATTCCATTCGGGAGCGATTTATGGTCTGAAAGGAAAAAATGGATGTGGAAAAACCATGCTTATGCGAACTATTTGTGGATTGATGATACCAAGCACAGGAACGGTCAGTATCAATGGAAAAGTACTTATGAAGGATATCGAGTTTCCGGAAAGCATTGGGGCATTGATCGAGAATCCGGCATTTCTGCCGCAATATACAGGATATAAGAATCTGTGTATGCTGGCATCGCTTCGCAGGGATATAGACAAAGAGGATGTAGCAGAAGCTATGCGGCGGGTGCAGCTTGATCCGGAGGATAAGCGTGTTTATCGGAAATATTCACTCGGAATGAAACAGAAGCTTGGAATCGCAAATGCGATTATGGGGGAACCGGATATCATTGTATTGGATGAACCAATCAATGCGCTGGATGAAGCAAGCGTGGAGCAGGTAAAGCAGGTGCTGGTGGATTTGCGGGAACGGGATCATCTGATTATTATTGCCTGTCATGATCGGGAAGAACTGGAGTATTTGAGTGATGAGATCATTGAGATCAAGGACGGTACAGTTGTGTGTAAGCAGAAGGAGGGAGTGGCATGAGAACAGCAAAGATGTTCTGGCGGGACATGTGTCTTGGGACGTTCCGGCATGGTGCCCGATTTCTGATCATACCTCTTGTTGTCGTGCTGATGACTGCCGGTTTTGCGGAATATGCTGCAAACCTATACGAAGCGGGGACGATCGCCGGAAGCGGAACAGCGGCAGATTATTACCTGTGTGTTATGCAGGGGATGTATATCTATAAATTCAGTCCCGATTCGACGTTCGTGATTCCGATTTCGTGGTTTATGCTTCACATTGGACTGGCATATCTGACTGCATATTATCCATGTAAGGATTATAATGAGTATGGAGCGATTGTGCTTCCGGCAGGCGGTTCCCGCGTTCGTTGGTGGATTGCGAAGATGTTCTGGTGTCTGATGACAGTTTTCCTATACTATATTGGAATTGCTGTAACCTGTACGATCAGTGCCTGTGTGCATGGAGCAAAGCTAAGTGCGGATTTTTCTGTGGATCTGCTGGAACATTTGTATGGAGATTCTATGAATTATGTCAGCCAGTCTGATATGATTTTGATTTCCGTTTTGCTGCCATTTGCCATATCTGTGTTGATGACAGAAGTACAGATGCTTTTCAGTTTTTTGTTTACACCCGTTATAAGCTTTGCTGCAACGTGTGGTGTCTATATTCTATCTGCTTATTATACCTGTTGGTGGCTGCCGGGAAGTTATACGATGTGGCAGAGAAGTTCCTATATCAATTATGAAGGCGTAAAACCAATGAGTGGATTTGTGATTGCCCTGTTCGGATTACTTTGTGTGATTGTATGTGGGACTTTATATTTTCAAGATAAGGATATACTGGATTAAATAAAAAACAGGGACTACCCTTTTGAGGTAGTCCCTGTTTTTCTGTCTGTCAAAGAGATTATGCATTTTCTAACTTCGTAATCGCAGCCTTGATTCTTGCAAGTGTCTCATCCTTGCCAAGGATACTCATAAGCTCGGTTGCACCGCCCGGTGTTGCCTGCTTGCCGGATACAGCGGTACGAAGCGGCCACATGACAAATCCGGTCTTGTACTCGTGCTCTTTACCGAAAGCAGAGAGCGCTGCAAATAAGCTGTCATTGTCGAAGGCTTCCTGTGCCTCAAGAACCGGAAGAACTTCTTTTAATAACTGCAGTGAATTCTCGGCGTTTGTCTTCATCTTCTTGTGTGTATACATTGCGATATCGTATTCCGGTACGGCTGCTAAGAAATCAATCTGCTCCTTGATGTCCGGGAATACTTCGATTCTTGTCTTTACCATAGCGGCGATCTTCTTCGCATCCATCTTGTCGCCAACGACTTCCCGGATGTAAGGAAGTGCCATCTCGTAGAACTTCTCATCGTCCATTGCCTTGATGTACTCGCCGTTCATCCATTTGAGCTTCGTCATATCTAAAACTGCCGGGGACTTGGAGATATTGTGGTAGTCAAATGCTTCGACCAGCTCCTGCAAAGAGAAGATCTCACGGTTATCCTCCGGGCTCCAGCCGAGCAGTGCAACGAAGTTGATGATCGCTTCGGTCAGGAATCCCTGCTCCAACAGATCCTCGAAGGATGAGTGACCACTACGCTTGGAAAGCTTCTGGTGATCTTCGTTCGTGATCAGTGGACAGTGGATATAAGTTGGAACTTCCCATCCAAATGCCTCGTAGAGACGGTTGTACTTTGGAGAGGAAGATAAATATTCATTTCCGCGGACAACATGTGTGATGTTCATCAGATGGTCGTCCACAACATTTGCGAAGTTATAGGTCGGGAAACCGTCGGACTTGATCAGGATCATATCGTCAAGCTCGATGTTCGGAACGGTGATGTCGCCGTACAGTTCATCCGAGAATGTCGTCGTGCCCTCTTCCGGATTATTCTGACGGATGACATATGGCTTGCCAGCCGCGAGGTTTGCCTCAACCTCTTCCTTCGAAAGGTGTAAGCAGTGCTTGTCGTAACGGGAGATGGTCTTTCCCTCGAATTCTGTGACAAGTGTCTTCAGACGGCACTCATCGCAGAAGCAGTAGTATGCCTCACCCTTGTCGATCAGCTTCTTTGCGTATTCTAAGTAGATGCCCTGCTTCTGACGCTCACTCTGGATGTATGGACCAACGCCGCCGTCCTTGTCCGGACCTTCGTCGTGCTCAAGTCCTGTTTCCTTCAGGGTACGGTAGATGATGTCGACAGCACCTTCCACCTCGCGCTCCTGATCCGTATCTTCGATACGCAAAATAAAATCGCCACCCTCATGCTTTGCAATCAGGTATGCGTATAAAGCAGTTCTCAAATTTCCTACATGCATCCGGCCGGTCGGGCTCGGTGCAAATCTTGTTCTAATCTTCTTTGCCATTTTAATATGATAGCCTCCTGTATAACAGATAAATTCTTAGGAAATTATAACAAAGGAAAAATCATTTTACAACATAATGTTGATTATTGAATTTATTTTTAGTATACTACAAAAGGATTGTTCTCGTTTTTGGGAGTGGTTATTTTATAAGAAAGCTGGGAAATGATATGGATCGATCAATGATTTCAATGATATATTTTGTCGCATTGCTTGCGCTGTTTCTGATTATGATTATTGCAACGATTGCGGTAATCGCAAGCAGATCAAGACGACGCGACGAGGACGATGATGAGTTTGAGGATGGCACAGAGTATGAAGATACCGAACAGCCGGACGAAGGGCAAACGGTATTTGATGATGCGGATGCCATGCTATCAGATGATTTCTATGTAGATAATCTGGATATGCCGGATGAAAATTCTGCGTTTGCACCAGAAGACACCGGTTATGATGATGAGTACGAGGATGAATATGCAGAGGACGGCGATTATGATGACGTCGATACAGCGGATGCAGATGATTCCTATGAAGATTATGAGAATGTAGAAGTTGATGAGTATGATGCAGAGCTTGACAGTGCATTTGATGTACCTGGTTCGCTGAAGATCGATCCGGTTCAGGCAAATGCGCCGACACAGGAGATCGATACGAAGGCAGTCAAGGAAGAACGTCGGAATCCAAAGCCGGAGACAGAGGATATTATGCAGGCAGATGCAGGTATTCCGGAGATTGCGACGGAGACTGAGACATCGGTACAGAATGAATCAGAAGATACAGCAGAGACTGTGGAAACGGATGAGAAAGAAACATCGATTATGCCAGAGGAGTCAGACTCCACAGAAAATGTGGTTTCTGCATCCACAGATGCCGTAGAAGATCAGAAAGCGATGAATACAGAAATTCCTGCGGAGCAGGAGGCGGAAGCTGATACAGTGGCGGAGAAACCGGTAGAAGCAGAGACGCCGGTTGAATCTCCAAAGAAGCAGAAGAAAAAGCATGTAAGAAAGCAGAAGAAACAGCCAGAAGCGATTGCGGAACCGAAGACGGAGGCTGTAAATGATGACTTTACAGATTCTGCATTTGGACCGGATATTCCAGAGATCAATATCAGCAACGAGGCGCTTGCTGCATCTGTACGGGAAGCAGAGGCGATGGGCGCAGCCATCATGGGAGATCTGAAGGCAGCAAAGGTGCCGGTCGAGACGATGTTTGGTATCAACGAAGAACTTTCTTCTTATGGTTCTAAGAAGAATAAACGTGCAAAATCCAAGGTTGCAAGTGATGAAGATTTCTATTGGTATAACAAAGAGGATGCGGCAGACCGTCCGGCGCGCCGTCCGATCGAAGCATATTATCATCATTTTAATATTGCAGATGACTGTATTGAGGATCTGCTGGTAGAGATGTATGACTGTGCATTGGTTCGTACCGAAGAGATCCGTTATATTGCATATGGCATTGAGCCACGGACACTTACGATGAAGGAGATTATGTCAGGTGCAGTTTCTTTGAACGATCATAAGAAGAAGGAGCCGACCGAGCAGGATCTGGTTCGTATCTACGAGAAGTGGTGTGGTTATGTGGATCATTTGCTGGATAAGGTAGAAATTCATGCAGATGAGTATACAATTCAGGAAATCCGCAAACAATTATGTGCGTACGGACGAAATGACGTCGATACATTATTGGAAGGAAAGTAGACAAACATGGATATTATCAGACCGAGTATTGAGACCAAAGAGTTGTTAGATCATTATTTGCAGTACAATCATTACAGAGGATGTGAATTCTCTGCTGCAAACAGCCTGTTCTGGTGTGATTTTTATCAGACGAAATTCACGATTTTAGAGGATATGCTTGTGTTTTGCAGAGTGGAGGATGGCATTCCGACTTCATTTACGTTTCCAATCGGGGAACACGATCCGAAGGATGCATTTGACAGAGTGGTAGATTACTTTGAACAAAGTAATCTGCCATTTGCTATGTATATGGTAGAGCCGGAAATGTTCGAGATGATTGAACGCTGGTATCCGGGACAGTATCAGATTGAATATGACAGAGACAGCGCCGATTATCTGTACAGACAGGAGTCGCTTGCGACACTTGCAGGCAAGAAGCTGCATGCGAAGAGAAACCATATTAACCGGTTTTTAGAGAATTACCCGGATTATCAATATGAGCGGATCAATGGGAAAAACTGGAAGGAATGTCTGGAATTAGAAGAAGCATGGGCGCGGGAGAACAACCCGGAACACGATGGGGATAAAGAAAATGAGAAAGCAGTTATTGCCTATGCGCTTGCGCATCGGAAGATGTTTGGCATGATCGGCGGACTGATCCGTGCAGAGGGCAAGGTTGTAGCATTTACATTGGGAGAACGATTGACAGAAGATACGTTTGATGTGCATTTTGAAAAGGCATACGCAGATGTACAAGGTGCGTATGCCATGATCAATCGGGAATTTGTCAGACGGGAATTGTCGGACTATACCTATATAAACCGGGAAGAAGATATGGGAATTCCCGGACTTCGCCAGGCAAAGCTGTCCTATCAGCCGGACAGCCTTGTGGAGAAAGGAATCGTAACTAAGACTCGGACACCGTAGATTCCGGTGCTCCGAGTTTTTCCATGAATAAGGTTAATGCTACACAGGCAACCAGCAGAACCACACCGACGATGATGGATACGACGGAAGTTCCATTCATGCTGTATTCCTGATTTACCTTATAGAAGATTGAAATCGGCGAAGACGCTACAAGCGCGAAGATTCCGCTGAACGTCGCAGATGCAAAATGCTTCAGCAGATAGCTTATGAGCTTGGAGATAAAGAAGATTCCAAGTACACAGCCAATCGCAAAAGGAATCAGGATGAAAAGCTGATTCAGCATGCCCTGCAGATTCAGTGTGCGGAGTGCCTCTACAAACTGTTTTACAGAATTGATAACACCGAAGTAATATCCGAGAATCATAAGCACCAGAGAACCGCTGACACCGGGGATTACCATAGTTGCACTTGCGATGATTCCCATGAAGAAGATCTTCACGAGCATACCGGCACTTGCAGTCAGTGCAATGCCGCTTTCGCTGTCACCATTTAAAAATACCATTGCCATTGCTACGGCAAGTAAAATCAAAAATACAAGAATGTTCACAAGCAGAGATTTCTTCTCTTCACTTTGCCAGCCGTCCTTCAGGGAACGTAAGATAGCTGGAATACCGCCGATGATCAGCCCTGTAAATGCACAGGAAGTTGCAAATGGAAAGTTTGCAAGCAGCCACGGAATGATATAAGTAAAACCAACAATTCCAATTACCATTCCGAGTATGATCGGAAGCAGGGTCAAAAAGCTTTTTTTGAAGCTTTTCAAGAGGCTGGAAATTGCATTCAGCAGCTTGTCATAAATGCCGAACGAAACTGCCATCGTACCTCCGCTGACCCCCGGAATAACATTTGCGATACCGACAAAAACACCTTTGATCAGATCAACTAAAAAATTCAAGTTTTCTTACTCCTTCACTATTATATTGAATGTATAATACAAACTTTTGAAATTATACTATGAAAGGTATAAAAATACAATTTGAAAAAGGTAAATAAAAGATAAATAATTTATAAATCATGAAAAACTTATGAATTCGTATAAGAATAGGTTGCAATTCGTGTTTTAACATGCTATCATATGTAGTATTAAAAACCACGTGTAATAGTTCTAAAAGAGTTGAAAGGCGAAAACTATGAAATATAAGATTGTTGGAGACAGCTGTTGTGATTTTACAGCCGAGGATTTGAAAAAGGAATATATCAGCCGGGTACCGTTGATTCTCACAGTTGGGGATACGGATGTGATTGATGATGATACCTTTGATCAGGAGAAATATCTGGATATGGTAGACCGATGCCCGGAATGCCCTCGTTCTTCCTGCCCTTCACCAGAGAATTATATGCAGCATTTTGAAGGTGCGGAAAATGTATTTGTAGTGACACTTTCTTCCAAGTTAAGCGGCTCCTACAACAGTGCAATGCTTGCAAAGCAGATCTATCAGGAGAATCATCCAGATGTAAAAATCCATGTGTTTGATTCGAAGTCGGCAGCGGCAGCACAGCATCTGATCTGCGAGCGTCTGGAACGCTATATAGAGCAGGATCTTGACTTCAAGACGATCGTGGAAAAGACAGAGGAATATGTTGGAGAGATTCGTACACTTTTTGTACTGGATAACCTCGATACGATGCGGAAGAACGGAAGAATTACGAAGGTAAAGGCACTGGCAGCCAATATGTTAAATATCAAGCCGGTACTGCATGGTGTTGACGGAGAGATTCAGCAGCTCGATCAGGCGCGCGGTATGAACAAAGCGTTAAATAAGCTGTTGTCACATATTGAGAAGGAAGGCTATGACAATACAAAGCCGGTTCGGATTACACAGTGCGGAAGCATGGAACGCTGTAAGAACGTGAGAAAGATTTTGATGGAACGGTTTGGATTTACAGATGTGAAGATTCTTGATGCCAATGGGATTAGTACCACTTACGAGAGCCGTGGCGGCGTGATAGTTTGTTTCTAATTTTATATTTCAAAAGATTGGAAAAGACAAGATGCGGAAAACATCTTGTCTTTTTTTGCGTGGAATGATACTATTTATAAATACGCTTTTTACAGATGAATCAAGATACGAAAATGGGAGTAACAAGCTATGAAGAAAAAACTAAATCGAAGAAATAAACTGGCAGGCTGGCTGATTGGCGCCGTTTGTATGGTACTGCTTGGTGGCTGCGGAAAGAAACAGGATGGAACAACCGAGGCAGTTACAACGGCAGAACCTGCAGTTGTGGCAACGAATGCGGATGCAGCGCAGGAGCCGGATCTTCCGATGGATGCCGATGGGTACTATATTACAAATGATTATGTGAAAACACTGGGAGAGACGATCAATGTCCGCGTGGCAGCATCCACGGACGCAGACATTTACAAGCTGCTTCCGGGTGGAGAGATATTAAATCGTGTCGGTTACAATGAAGAGTGGACAAAGGTTATGGTGGATGGCAGTACATTTTACGTGTATTCCGAATATGTGATCCAGACAGAACCGCCAGCCGGAACCCTGCCAGATACAACCGAGGAAGAGACACCGACGGATACGGCGACAAAAAGCGATGCCGAGAAGGTAAAGAAGATCGTTATGCTTGATCCGGCCAATCAGGCGGTTGTGAATGCGGAACAGGTCGAGATCGGACCGAATACTGATGTGACCAAACAGGGTGCATCTACGGGAAATGTTGGTACGACGCTTGGAACAAAAGAGAGTGAACTGAATCTGACTTATGCGAATCTGTTAAAGACAGAACTGGAAAGCCGTGGTTATCAGGTGCTGATGACAAGAGATACCGATGAGATCAATTTGTCGAACAAGGATCGTGCATTGCTTGCGAATGATTCAGAGGCAACCGTGTATGTGCGTATTCAGATGAATTTCAGTGAGAACAGTTCCCTGACTGGTGTAATGGGTGTGTGTATGACACCGGATAGTGAATTTAACAGTGACTTGTACAATGACAGTTACCGTTTGGCAACGCGTTTGATTCAGGGTGTTCTGGATAATACGGCATGTACGAATCAGGGAATTTACGAGACAGACCAGATGACAGCCATTAACTGGAGTGAAAAGCCGGTCGCACTGATCAAGCTTGGATATCTGAGCAATGAAGAGGAGGAATCCAAACTGATCGATCAGGATTATCAGAAAGAAATCGTTCAGGGACTTGCAGATGGCTTAGATGCATATTATGGATATTAAATTGGAGGATAGATTGTATGCGAGATTATGTCGTTATAAGTGATTCAACAGCAGATTTGCCAATTGCGGTTGTAAAGGAATTAGAAGTTCCTATCGTGCCATTTTCCTATTCGATTGAGGAGCAGGTGTACGAATATTATCTGGATGAGCGTGACGGTGACATTGGAAGCTTTTATGAGCGCCTGCGCAAGGGTGCGATGCCTGTGACGTCACAGATCAATCCGGCGATGTATCAGGATTTTTTTGAGCCATATGTGAAAGAAGGAAAGGATGTTTTATACATCAGTTTTTCTTCTGGCTTAAGTGGTTCGTATCAGTCTTCTATGCTTGGCGCGGATATGGTGCTGGACAAATACCCGGAAGCAAAGATCGTATGCGTGGATTCTCGTTCCGCCGCTGTTGGACAGGGGGCGTTTCTGTATGAGATCGTAAGGAAGAAACGGGAAGGCCTGGATCTGGATGCACTTACAGAGTGGGTGAAGCAGACACGTGGACATGTGCATCACTGGTTTATGGTGGAAGATCTGTTCCATTTAAAACGTGGTGGACGTGTGTCGACTGTCGAGGCGATGGTCGGGAGTGCCCTTAAAATCAAGCCAATCCTGAGCGTGGACGAGGAAGGTAAGCTGGTCATCCGTTCCAAAGCGCGTGGAACAAATAAGGCGATGGAATACCTTATTGCAAAGACCGTGGAAGAGGGTGGCGATTTAAGTACACTCCGCGCTGTGATCGGACATGCGGACTGCATTGAGAAAGCAGAAAAATTAAAGCAGATGGCGGTGGACGCTGGTATGCAGGCGGACAATCTGATGATTGCGCCAATTGGACCGATCATTGGTACGCATGTCGGTTCTGGTATGTTAGCGATTGCATTTGTAACAAATATGTAACAAACTATTGACACCTTTGTAAGATAATGTTAAGATACTTCTGTAATAAAAATGTAACAATGTGTGTAAAAAGTTACGAAATTATTTTGCAAGGTGAAAGAAATGAGCAGAAGAACGAAGTTAAAAGTACGGAATATGCGATTATTCCTCACAAAGAATGTATTTAACAGTCGTTACATAGTTAGAAATATTTTAGCCATTACGATTATGGTTACAGTCGTTGCTATGTGTGCAGGCGCAGGCATTATGATTGGAAACAGGAAAGAAGCAAAAGCAGATACAGTTGTTGCTTCTGGAAATGTGGAAGAGGTTGTGACTCTGGATTGTTCGATGACTTCTATGAATGCAGCCGGAACCAATATGATCCGTGCAGATCTGGAGTCTGTTATGACTGCAGATAAGGAAGCAAAGGAAAAAGAGGTGGTTGCTGCGGCAGCTGCAGAGTTTACAGATAAGTGTGCAGCCAATCGGGATGATGTGAATGTCCGTGCAGAGGCATCTACGGATTCTGCAATCGTTGGCCATATGAATATCGGTGCTTGTGGCGATGTGCTTGCACAGGCAGACGGATGGGTGCAGATTTCGTCTGGTGATGTAAAGGGCTATGTGAAAGCAGATTATGTCACAATCGGCGAGGAAGCATATGCACTTGCAAAGCAGTATTATTCTATGACAGCCGTTGCGAAGGAAGATGGTATCAATCTTCGTGCAGCAGCCAATAAGGACGCTGAGGTTGTCGGTGCGGTTTATGAGAATGTAACTTATACAGTTACACCAGAGAAAACAGATGATGCATGGGTATGTCTTCAGGTGGCAACTGGTACCGAAGGATATGCAAGTGCAGATTATATGGAAGTCACAGAAGGGTATCGTGTTGCAGAGCCAGTCGATGGTACAGCGGTAGACGAAGATACAACTTCTGAGGAGACATCTACAACTGAGACAAAGAAGGCTTCTGGCAGTGTAGAGGAGAACAAGCAGTCGACACAGACAACAACAGAAAAGACTTCTACAACACAGCAGACAACAACAGAAGCAACAACACAGGCAAACAACAGCTCGAATATTGGCTCTTCATCCAGAACACCGGTATCCCTGAGTGATGCAGATATCAATCTGATGGCAGCTGTAATGACACTGGAATGTGGAAATGAGTCCTACGAAGGACAGCTTGCGGTAGCAAATGTAATTTTGAACCGCCTGCAGTCTGGCGCATGGGGCAGTACGATCAGCAGTGTTGTTTATGCAGCCAACCAGTTCAGCGTTGTATCGGATTCCAGATTGCAGGGACTGATTCAGAACGGTGCGCAGGCAAGCTGTATTCAGGCAGCCAGAGATGCGTGTGCAGGCAATAACAACATCGGTGATCTGATGTCATTCCGTCCTGCAAGATATGTGGATACAAGTACACTTGGAACCTATAAGCAGATTGGTAATCACGTGTTCTTCAAATAGACAGAGAGATAAGAAAAGCAACATGTTAGCGGGCAGCTAAGATGTTGCTTTTTTTATGGAAAAATGGTATTTTAAAGCAGACATTGACACAGAGAATGTGGTTTGTTAAACTGAAAATAATTATATGTTTAGATAAAACAGGGGAAGCAAGAATGGAAGAAAAACAAGAGAAGTATAGTTTTGGGTTTGTGGTGTTACATTATGGAGGTATGGATGTAACAAAACAGTGTATTTCGTGCGTGGAGAAACTGTACGGAACAGATATTCCGATTGCGATTGTGGACAATCACTCGCCAGATCAATCAGGAGAAAAGCTTCGACAATTTTATCATGAGAAAGAACAGATAACCATTTTGGTTAATGAGGAAAATCTGGGATTTGCAAGAGGAAATAATGTGGGGTATCGTTTTTTACGCGATCAGAAGCATTGTAATATGATCTGCGTAATGAATAATGACGTTATGGTCCAGCAGACGGATATGCTGGAAAAGATTGCCAGAGATTATGAGCAGTCTGGATTTGGCGTATTGGGACCACATGTGACATTGCCAGAGGATAAGGAGAATCTGTTTGATTTTAATTTAAAGCCAGTCGCTTTCTATATTTCGCAATATAAGCAGTTGAGCAAGATGTATCAATATTATAGTTCCAAGCTGTATCCGGAACGGGAATTGGCAAACCGGATGATTCGCGTGGTACAGGGATTGCTTCGGACATCTGACAAAGCGGACATTGCAGAGGATAGGAAGATTGATTATTCCATCTATCACGAACGGCACGAGGATGTATTGCTGCATGGATGTTGCCTTGTGTTTTCCCCGTTATATATTGAGCAGTTTGAGGAGTGCTTCTGCCCGGACACGTTTATGTTTAAGGAAGAAGAATTGCTGTATCTGCGTTGCAAAGAGCATGGATTAAAGACCGTCTACAATCCGGAAATCAATATTTTGCACATGGAAGATGTGTCTACAAATTCTGTCTACAAGAAACAACGTGAAAAGCAGATATTTATTTGTAAAAATCAGGCAGAATCTTTGCAGGTTCTGATTCGTGCGATGCGGCCACCGCTGCTGTCAATCTGCATACCATGTTTTAATGTGGAAAAATTGATTGGACGTTGTCTGGATAGTATTCTGAATCAGGATTTTTATGATTGTGAGATTTTGTGTGTGGACGATGGCTCTACAGATGGAACCGTAGACATTTTGCGGGCGTATGAGAAGATAGATACCCGTGTTCGGGTGCTGGTAAATGAGAAAAACAGTAAATTAGTCTATACGAGAAAACGTGCAATTATGGAAGCACGGGGACGATATATTTTTCAGATTGACAGTGATGATTGCATTCCAAAGAATGCGCTTCACACAATCAAACAAAGATTGAAAGCATGGGATTATCCTGATGTAATGGAATTTCGTGCCAATATTGTCTTAGAAGCATCAGAAACAGTAAAAGCTACGGTTATCAATCAGTTGAAAAAGATAAAGGATGATGTGCTACAGGATAATTATTGCCGGATTCACATTGGAACTTTGCAGGGTGAGGATATTTTGGATACTTTAATTGCGGATGCACTTGGGCAGATGCCGTGGAATAAAGTTGTACGGACACCGCTTTTGCAAAAGGCGTATGCAGCATGTGACCGGGAGGATATATATTATAAGGATGATGTATATGTTTGCTGCATTTTGTATGCAATGTGCAAACGGTATGTCGGGATTCCAGATCGACTGTACAAATATTCTATTTCGACTGGAAAAAGCCGTAAGATGTTTACAGAAGAGGATTTTCAGGAAATGTGTAAAACCGGACAAATCGCTGATTCCTTGGGTTGTTTTTTTACAGGAAGGAAAGATGAGGCGCAGGGAAAGATATTGATCCGGACAAAGATGGACCGCTGGCTTGATCTTTTGCTCGAGACAATAAAGTTACAAGGTCTGGATCTTGAAAAGGGAAAAGGTTATATACAAGATGCATATGCGTTTTCGGAATTACAAAAGGCAGATGCTGTGTTTGCGAAAGAATTAAAGAGTAAGGTTGAGGAAAAATTGAATGAGTTTAGTTAGTGCAATTATAACTACCAGAAATCGTAAGGATTTACTGAAAAAAGCGATTCAAAGCGTGCTTACCCAGACATATGAGGAGATTGAATGTATTGTTGTGGTAGATGCTTCGGAAGACGGAACACAGGAATATTTGAAATCATTAACAGATCCACGGGTAAGAACAATTTTTATTGATAAGGAAGAATCCAAAGGTGGAAACTATGCGAGAAATAAAGGGATTCAGGCTGCAAAGGGAGAGTTCTTAGCCTTGCTGGATGATGATGACGAGTGGTTTCCAACAAAAATTGAACAGCAGATAAAATTGTTTGAGAATCCGGAAATCGGACTTGTATATTGTGGACATGTAAATGATTACGATGAAAAACGGTTTGTTTGCGTATACCCGGAGGAATATCAGCAGGGAGATATGTCGCAGGCGGTATTTAAGACAATATTTTGTACGACTTCCATGATGATGATTCGGAAAAGTGTGATGGAAGAAATTGGTGGCTTTGACGAGACGGTATCGTTTTGGCAGGAATATGATGTTTTAATACGGGTAAGTCAGATTACCAAGGTCGCATATGTCAGAGAGCCTTTGATGCTATTGCGTCATACATTGAAGGATAAAAACCGCTTGTCAAACAAGCTGGATGGCTGGGTGCAGACGGTGCATAACCAAAACAGAAAATATAGGGAGTTAATTCAGAAATTACCGGAGAATATTAAGCGTGAAAGAAAAATAATGATATATACCGATGGTGCAATTCGATGCGAAATCGCAGGAGATAAACGCCGTCAGCGGTATTATCTGTTAAAAATCGCAAAAATAACAAAGGAACCGGCCGATTATAGAAGATGGATATTTAATATTGGATTTAATCAAAGACTTTTTCATGCATATAGAAAGTACAAGGTGCTGAGTATGTTCATGAATGTCATAGATCCGAACTTTTTGGATGCGTCTGGTATGAAAGAATTGATGGAGCAAAGGACAATACTGGAGGAACTAAGATGAAATATGGAGTCGTAATTGTAACATATAACCGGTTAGAATTACTGAAGGAATGTATTGAGAATTGTAACAGACAGACAATCCCGTTTGAAAAGATTATTATCGTAAATAATTGCAGTACCGATGGAACGGACGAGTATTTACAGCAGTACAAAGCAGATACGCGGTTTGTGATTTCGGAACAGACGGAGAATCTGGGCGGTGCAGGCGGATTCCGTGTAGGATTGGAGCTTGCAGGTAAAGAAGATCTGGACTGGGTGCTGATCATCGATGATGATGCGATGATCGCAGAAGATTATATTCAGAAATGTGACCGCGTGATTCGCCGGTATCCGAATGTGGTAGCATGTTCGGGAACGGTTTATACGGATGGAAAGATTCAGACGATCCACCGGAGAGTGATTGCAAACCGGACGTTGTATCTGGAGAAGAACGTTCCGTTATCTGCATATGAGCGCAAATGCTTCCGCTACGATCTGGCAACGTTTTGCGGTTTGATGGTTCGTGCAGATATCCTTGCAAAGATTGGACTTCCGAAATCAGAATATTTTATCTGGTATGACGATACCGAGTTTTCGATGCGCCTGCGGAAGTATGGCGGCATTGTAAACGTCAATGCGGCACATCTGAATCATAAAACGGTGTTGCCATCGGGTGAACAGAAGGGCTTTTTCATGCGGATGGGCTGGAGAACCTATTATGGACACCGGAACCGACTGGATGCAGTGAAAACGCATTGCAGCAAGGTGACACAGCTTGTGATCTATGCAGAGTTTATGGTCTTTATTGCATGTGGCGCAGGTATGTGCCTGATCCCGAAATACCATCGTCAGGGAAAATATATCACACGAATGTTGTGGGACGCGTGGATGGATGGGAAAGCAGGAAGATTAGGAAAAAATAAAAAGTATGTACCAAACTAGGAGGGGAATTATGATTATACAACCGCTTTTGTTTCCGAAGCAGGAGGTCTGCCCGGAGCAGAAAATGTATTATAGAATTAAAGAAGACAAGATATCGTTAGAGACATATTTTAACGCATTTTCAATTGGAAAGTGGAAGAAATATACCGATCTGGATAACCTTTATTTTGAGGTAGAGTCCGAAGAGGCATTGCAGTTTACCTGCGTACACGCAGTCGGTAGTGTAGCAGCCGGACATGATTGTACACGGGAAATGATTCAGAAAGAGTCGCCATCTAAGTATGTAGCAGTTGTGCGTCGTAAAATTCCGTGTTCCGTGTCAAAGGATGGAAACAAATATCATCTGCAGCTTGAGGAATTGCCAGACGATGGTATTTTGTATGTGAATATAAAATGCCAGAAAGAGGTATCTGATATCTCGGAGGTTTTATTGTCCGGTGGGTATGGAACAGAGGCTGTGATGACGCAGAAGCCGGTCATTGCACTTGGAATCTGTACATTTAAGCGGGAGGAGTTTTTAAAACGAAATGTTAATCTGGTATTGAATCACATTATCAATAATCCGGACAGCCCGCTTTATGGAAATCTGGAGGTCTATGTATCCGATAATGGACAGACGATCGAGCCGGATACCTTTGACAGCGATAAGATTCATGTATTCCCGAATATCAATGCGGGTGGTGCAGGTGGATTTACCCGCTGCATTATGGAAGCTTTGTTTTATAGAAAACCATCGCCATTTACGCATATTATCCTGATGGATGATGATATTCTGCTTGATACAGCCGTAGTAGAACGGACATGGTTGTTCCTGTCACATGTGAAGAAGGAATATCAGGGCGCAATCCTTGGTGGCGAGATGTTTGAGCTTGACCGTAAATATATGCAGTTTGAGGCAGGTGCTTTGACACATTGGCAGCTGAATGATTTCTATCATCGCCATTATGACATGCGCAAGCCGGATATGGTAAGTGCAAACGAGCAGGAGACACCGATCAATTACAGTGGCTGGTGGTATAACTGTATTCCAACAACAGAGATACAGGCAGACAATCTCCCAATTCCTGCATTTATTCATTTCGATGATATTGAATACGGTGTGCGCCATTCAGACAAGGGTGTCATCCTGATCAATGGTATTTGCGTATGGCATCCACAGGCACCAAACAAGGCGTCTGTATCGATGTCATATTATGACATGCGAAATGCATTGATTGCGGAGGCATCTACGATGAAAGAACTTGGCTCACCGTGGAAGCTGCTTGGATATATGACGATGATGATGGGAATTCATGTAGTTGATTACCGGTACAATCTGGTAGAGTGTATCCTGCAGGGATACAATGATTTCCACAAGGGACCGGAAGCATTTATGCAGATCGACCCGGTACAGAAACATGCAGAGCTTGCAACACTCAATTACAAGTTTATCTCACCGGAAGAAGCAGGCATCAAGGAGCCGGTGAAGATGAAGAAGAATTTCTTCCCGCCGTTTGTCAATGGAATCATCTGTATGTTTTGCTGGTTGTTGCCACCATTGCGGGATATCAAGGCAGTATCTGCGATCGGTATCGAGCAGCCACATATCTACAAGCGGATGTTCCTGTACGATGAAGAGAAGAATGCAGGCTATATCCTGCAGAGAGATTACAAGAAAGGTTTCCATTATCTGGGCGAGTATTTAAAGACAGCCAAGAATATCCTGCTGTATTACAAGCGGGACAGAAAGAAATGGCATAAAGCAAGACCACAGTTTACTTCTTTGGAATTCTGGGAGAAGTATCTGAAGCTTGATAAATAATCAGACAAAAAAGAAGAACCCCGGCATTTGCCGAGGTTCTTCTTTTTATAGAACACGTAAATTTATTTATCGTTATTCTTATCCTTTTCTTCACGCTTCTGGTCGAGCATTGCACGAACCTTCATAGAAAGACCGAACAGATGGATGAAGCCTTCTGCGTCGTGATGATCGTACAGATCGCCAGTTGTAAAGCTTGCAAGTGACTCAGAGTAGAGTGTATAAGGAGAAGTTGTACCAGCCTTGATGATGTTACCTTTGTAAAGCTTGAACTTCACTTCACCTGTGATACGATCCTGTGTGCTTTCGATAAATGCCTGCAATGCCTCACGGAGTGGGCAGAACCATTTTCCTTCGTATACAAGATCTGCATACTTGTCTGAAACTGTCTTCTTGAATGCAAGTGTATCTCTGTCGAGGATCAGCTCTTCGAGCTGCTTGTGAGCAGCTAAGAGGATGGTTCCACCAGGAGTCTCATAGACACCACGGGACTTCATACCAACGACACGGTTCTCTACGATATCTACGATACCAACACCATGCTTGCCACCGAGACGGTTCAGCTCACGGACTACGTCGGACATCTTCATCTGCTTGCCATTGACTGCAGTCGGAACACCCTTCTCGAAGTTTACAGTTACATATTCAGCCTCATCTGGTGCCTTCTCAGGATATGTACCAAGTACAAGAAGGTGATCCCAGTTTGGCTCCAGAGATGGATCTTCAAGCTCCAGACCTTCGTGGCTGATGTGCCAGATGTTACGGTCACGGCTGTAAGATGTTGTCACATCAAATGGAAGATCGATGCCGTGCTTCTTACAGAATGCGATTTCATCCTCACGGGACTGCATCGTCCACTCTGGCTGTCTCCATGTTGCGATGACATTTAAGTCTGGTGCAAGTGCCTTGATATTGATCTCGAAACGAACCTGATCATTTCCTTTACCAGTAGCACCGTGGCAGATCGTTGTAGCACCTTCCTTACGTGCGATCTCTACCAGCTTCTTTGCGATCAGCGGTCTTGCAAAAGAAGTACCAAGCAGATACTCATACTCGTAAGTTGCATTTGCCTTTACACCTGGAAGGATGTACTCATCACAGAATTCATCAACGACATCCAGAATGTAGAGCTTCTCAGCTCCTGAATATTTGGCTCTCTCGTCGAGGCCTTCCAGCTCGCTTTCCTGTCCGACATCGATACATACACATACAACATCGAAATTGTAAGTTTCCTTTAACCAAGGGATGATTGCTGTGGTATCCAGACCACCAGAATACGCAAGAATAACTTTCTCTTTACCCATCAAAGTTTCCTCCATAAAATATGTAATAATTCACGTTGCGACACGTTTTGTCTAGTATACTTCTTTTTTCTGCAAGATGCAACCAGAAATTTTGCATATTTCTGCATAATATATGTATAAATGAATAAAATTATGCATAAAACAAGATTATCCTGTGAAATTATACATAAAATATTGAAATAGGGTTGCATAAATAAAACTACGGATGTATAATGAGACAAATTTGTGATTACGGAAAAGAGGCAGGAACAATGGTAAAGGTCGGAATTATAGGAGCAACCGGATATGCCGGTCAGGAATTAGTACGTATTTTGCTGGGACATAAGGACGCAGAGATCGTCTGGTATGGTTCCAGAAGTTATATCGATCAGGAATACGCATCTGTATATCGGAACATGTTTCAGTTAGTCGATGCGAAATGTATGGATGATAATATGGATGAGCTTAGCAAGCAGGCGGATGTAATCTTTACTGCGACACCGCAGGGGCTTTGCGCATCGCTTGTAAATGAGCAGATCTTATCGAATACGAAGATTGTGGATCTGTCCGCGGATTTCCGTATCAAGGATGTAGCGACGTATGAGAAATGGTACAACTTAGAGCACAAGAGTCCACAGTTTATCGAAGAGGCAGTATATGGACTGTGTGAGATCAATCGTGAGGATATCAAGAAGGCACGTCTGATCGCGAATCCGGGCTGTTATACAACCTGCTCGATTCTTTCTCTGTATCCACTCGTAAAGGAGCGTCTGGTTGATGTCGATACGATCATCGTGGATGCGAAATCCGGAACATCCGGAGCGGGACGTGGCGCCAAGGTTGCAAACCTCTACTGTGAGGTCAATGAGAGCATCAAGGCGTACGGCGTGACAACACACCGACATACTCCGGAGATCGAAGAGCAGCTTGGTTATGCTTATGATGGTACACCGCTTACAATCAACTTCACACCACATCTCGTACCGATGAACCGCGGTATTTTAGTAACAGCATATGCAAAGCTTGTGAAGGATGTCTCTTACGAGGATATCAAGGCAGTGTATGATAAATATTATGGCAAGGAGCGCTTCGTGCGTGTGCTTGAAAAGGGCGTCTGCCCGGAGACACGCTGGGTAGAAGGCAGCAACTATGTGGATGTGAACTTCGTAATCGATCCACGTACGAAGCGCGTCGTTGTGATGGGAGCGATGGACAATCTGGTGAAGGGAGCTGCCGGACAGGCAGTCCAGAACATGAACCTGATCATGGGCTTACCGGAAGAAGAAGGACTTCTGATGCCACCAATGTTCCCGTAGTCACCTAAGGTAAGGTTAAACAAACGACGATTTATATAATCATGATTCGTAATTAATATGCAGATAGAGATGGATGGAATTACACGAATTCTAAAGCAGACCATTGGAACACGTTGGTACTTAATGAACGACAAACTTGTTTGGCGTGAATTTAGTACCATTACGTGTGGAAGTGAGCGAGAGCGCGTCTGCGTAGAATCGTAATTCCATTCATCTCGGGATAGAGAGGAGTAAGTACATGAAACAAATCGAGGGCGGCGTAACCGCCGCAAAGGGATATACAACCGCCGGCACAAGAGCCGGAATCAAAAAAGGAAAGACGAATAAGGATATGGCAATGATCTTCTCAGAGAAGCCGGCGGTCACCGCAGGTACCTTCACGAAGAATCTTGTCAAGGCAGCTCCGGTACTCTGGGACAAGAAGGTTACAGATGCTGGTGTGGCACAGGCAGTTGTAATAAATACCGGTATTGCAAATGCATGTACCGGACAGGCAGGCTATGAGAATGCAGCAGAGACAGCAAAGCTTGCGGGCGAGGCATTGAATATTTCATCCGATACGGTGCTGGTTGCATCGACCGGTGTCATCGGATTTACATTGCCGATGGACGTGATTGCAGATGGTGTGAAGAAGCTTTCCGGTATGCTGAAAAGTGATGTACAGTCTGCACAGGATGCCGCAGAGGCAATCCTTACAACCGATACGCATCCGAAACAGATTGCCTATGAGACAACAATTGGTGGAAAGACAGTCACATTTGGAGCAATGTGCAAAGGTTCCGGTATGATCCATCCGAACATGGGAACGATGCTTGGGTTCATCATGACAGATGCAGCAATCTCGAAGAATCTGCTGGACAAGGCGCTGAAGGGTTCTATCGAGGATACATTTAACATGGTATCGGTGGACGGCGATACATCAACGAACGATACCGTATTAGTGATGGCAAATGGTATGGCAGGTAACCCGGAGATTACCGAGGAGAACGAAGATTACGAGGCATTCAAGGAGGCACTGCTCGCAGTCAATACTTATCTTGCAAAGCAGATCGCCGGTGACGGAGAGGGGGCAAGCCGTCTGTTCGAGGTGCAGGTGAAACACGCGAAGGATAAGCAGACAGCAAAGGTGCTTGCAAAGTCTATCATCACTTCCAACCTGACGAAATGTGCAATCTTTGGAAAAGACGCAAACTGGGGACGAATTCTGTGTGCAATGGGATATTCTGGCGCACAGTTTGATCCACTCAAGGTCGATATCGTGATGGCATCTGAAAAAGGCGAGATCGCACTGGTAGAAAATGGTGTGGCAACTGCCTTTGATGAGGAGAAGGCAGCAGAGATCCTGTCGCCGGATGTCGTGATTGCAAAGGTCGATGTCCGTGATGGCGATGCGGAAGCAACTGCATGGGGCTGTGACCTCACCTATGATTACGTGAAAATCAATGCGGACTATCGTTCCTAGGATGAATGAAAATGGAGGAAAACAAGATGGTAAATAATGATTCAATGGATATGATACTTGCGAAAGCGCAGACACTGATCGAGGCGCTTCCTTACATACAGAAATTCAACGGCAAGCGTGTCGTTGTCAAATACGGTGGAAGTGCAATGGTTGATGAGAACTTAAAATACAATGTCATCAAGGATGTTGCCCTGCTGAAGTTGATCGGTATGGAGCCGATCATTGTACATGGCGGCGGCAAGGAGATCAGCGCATGGTTAAAGAAAATCGGTAAAGAATCCGAGTTCGTAAATGGTCTGCGTGTGACTGACGAGGAGACACTCGATGTCGCAGAGATGGTACTTTCCAAGGTCAACAAGAGCCTAGTATCTATGATGCAGAAGCTTGGATTAAAAGCAGTTGGTATCAGCGGTAAGGATTCCGGACTTCTGAAGGTACAGAAGAAGCTTTCCGGCGGCAAGGATATCGGCTATGTCGGAGAGGTTGTATCCGCAGATCCTACGATTATTGACACACTGATTGCAAATGATTTCATCCCGGTTATCGCTCCGATTGGTATTGGCATCGACGATTATCATGGCTATAACATCAATGCAGATGATGCAGCATGTGCGATCGCAACAGCCATCAGCGCAGAGAAGCTTGTATTCCTGACCGATATCGAAGGTGTATTCGTAGATCCAACGGACAAGTCAACTTTGATTTCCGAGATGGATATTAACGAAGCACAGGAATTTATCGACAGCGGCGTTGTCGGCGGCGGTATGCTTCCGAAGCTTACAAACTGTATCGAGGCAATGAAGAACGGTGTTGCACGTGTCCATATGCTCGATGGTCGTGTAGAGCATTGCCTGCTTCTGGAGTTCTTTACAGAAAAGGGTATTGGTACTGCGATTTTGAAGGAGCCATTATTCTAAGTTGTCCGAATGAAAATGAAATAATTAACACAAACTACCTCTATATACATTTTGTCTATGGAGGTAGTTTTTTATGTGGGGAATAATAGTCGCATTGATATCTGGTGCGTTGATGAGTGTGCAGGGTGTATTTAATACAGGCGTGACAAAGCAGACGTCTACGTGGCTTGCGTCTGCGTGGGTGGCATTTTCCGGATTTGTTGTTGCGATTGCCCTGTGGGCGATCTTTGAGCGGAATCAGGCAGGGATATTCTCGCTTGCGCAGGTCGATCACAAATATATGCTGTTAGGCGGTGTGATCGGTGCCTTTATTACATGGACCGTCATTACAGCGATGGCAGGATTGGGACCGGCGAAGGCAGTGCTGCTGATTGTGATTTCGCAGCTATTGATTGCATACCTGATTGAGCTTTTTGGCTGGTTCGGTGTCGAGAAAGCAGATTTTCAGTGGACGAAGCTGGTTGGTATCGTTGTGTCCGTAGTGGGATTTATCATTTTTCAGTGGGAGAAGTAACTTTTTTTCGTGAAATCCGCCTATTGTAATTCCGTGGGAAGTTCTGTACAATGGGTGTATGTCTTGAATATGCAATATGGAATACCAGACTTTTTTAGAAGGGAGCTATTTCATTTTGCAGTACATAAAATTTATAATTGCTGGCTGTGTGTTGGCAGTGGCTTTGTGTGGCTGTGGCAGACAGGTAAAGCTGCTTACGAGTGAGACACAGACAGAAACGCAGATGATGGATGACGCTGGTGGAGAAGAAACAGTGGTTTCATCGGCAGAGGCGTTTGCAACGACGACAACCGAAGCGGAAACACCGGAGCAGGAGCAGTCAGACGATGTGGCTGTGTATGTGTGTGGTGCGGTACGACAGCCGGGTGTCTATTATGTTGCAGGTTCTGCAATCAGAGAGACAGCGGTTCAAATGGCAGGTGGATTTACGGACGATGCGGATGTTACCTATGTGAATCTGGCGCAGACCGTCGTGGCGGGAGAACAGATCTACATTCCGACGATGGAGGAGACAAACGGGATTTCCTTATCAGAGCGGGATACGGATGGAACACCGGTGCAGGATGCACCAGCCGGTACAAATGTGGAAACGGACGGGAAGATCAACATCAATACCGCCGGAAAAGACGCACTGATGACATTGCCGGGAATTGGCGAGAGCAAAGCGGATGCGATTATCGCATATCGGGAAGCCCAGGGGAAATTTCAGAACACGGAGGAGCTTATGAATATCCGTGGAATCAAAGAGGGCATATATAATAAAATCAAGGACTTAATTATTGTGGGATGAGGTGTATAGAATGAAGAAAATTTTGGTGGTAGATGATGAAAAGTCAATCGTAAAGGGCATCAAGTTCAGCTTAGAGCAGGACGATATGAAAGTCGAAGTTGCTTACGATGGTGAAACCGCACTGGAGCTTGCAAAGGCAAATCATTACGATATGATTTTACTGGACATCATGCTGCCGGGATTTAGCGGACTGGAAGTGTGTCAGATGATCCGCGAGTTTTCGGATGTGCCAATCATTATGCTGACAGCTAAGGGCGATGATATGGACAAGATACTGGGACTGGAATATGGCGCAGACGATTACATAACAAAGCCGTTTAATATATTGGAAGTAAAGGCGAGAATCAAGGCGATTTTCCGTCGGAATAACCGGAATGTGCCGGAACAGGAAAATCAGAAGGTGATTGAGACAAAGGGACTGAAGATTGATGTGGACAGCCGCCGGGTATATATCGATGACAAGGAAGTCAACCTGACAGCCAAGGAGTTTGAACTTGTATATCTGCTGGTATCAAACCCGAACAAGGTATATTCCAGAGAACAGTTGCTCAAAACTATCTGGGGACCATCTTATCCGGGCGATGCCAGAACCGTGGATGTGCATGTGCGTCGACTTCGTGAGAAGATTGAGGCAACACCAGCCGATCCAAAATACATTCATACAAAATGGGGCGTGGGATATTATTTCCACGAGTAATCTGTACACAGCGAAAAAAGTTCGCTATGGCAGAAGATACAGTAATTGATGCTTGACAGAGTCAGAGGCAAAGGAGATTTCCACACTGTTTTTATACAGTGTCCGGAGATCTTCTTTTTCTATGTGGAGCTTTTCAAGGGCAAAGGTATATTCGTCAGTCAGCGTTGTGTGGCTCACGGTACGATTGTCGGTGTTGATTGTTGCAAGCAGTCCAAAATCCAGAAACGCATGGAGTGGATACGCGTCCAGTTCAGTCGCTGCTTTTGTCTGGAAATTCGAGGTTGGACAAAGCTCAAAACCGATGTGTGCGTTGCGACAGGCTTCCAGCAGAGCAGGATCTTTGATGGCTGCAATGCCATGTCCGATCCGGCGTGCTCCATATTGGAGGGCGAGCGCGACATTTCTGGCACTGCCACATTCGCCGGAATGAATTGTGACAGGCACCTCCATTCGCCTTGCTTCCTCGAACAGCGCTTCAAATTCTTCGTTTGGATGTCCGGCTTCATCACCGGCAAGGTCTAACGCACAGACGCCATTTCCTAAGAATTCTCTGGCACAGCGGACAACCAGATGATTTTGCTGTGGGGAGTGATGGCGCATCGCACATAAGATCAGATTGGTGAATACTCCATACCGGTCAAATGCTTTCTGGCATCCATAGACAGCCGCCTGCACGACATTTTCCAGATCCAGGTGACTGTTGACGCTCAGCATAGGTGCAAACCGGATTTCCATATAGCGGACATTTTCTGCGGCTGCCTGTCGCACGACATCAACGACGGCATCCCGGATATGCTCTTTTTCCTGCAGTGCGGATACCGGAAGGTCAAAGCAGGTCAGATATTCGGCAAGTGACTGACAGTTGGCAGGTGCCTGTATTGTATGCATGTCCAGTGTCGAAAGCTGTAAGGTCTGCATCAGGAATTCTTTGCTCAAAGAACCATCCAGATGGCAGTGCAGTTCGACCTTTGGCATGGAAACAGGATCAAAATTCATAAGTGTATCCCCCTTTCGGTGTTGTACTTGTATCATAGCAATTTCGCATGGATTGTACAAGTGCCTTGAAGCAAAACGGACGGTGTGATATAGTAGTGGTATTCTGGAAAAGGACGGAATGAAACAACGTGAAAGACGAAATAAAAGAAGAAAAAAAGGATGAAAAATTAGAACGTAAAAAGCTGAAACGCCGGGAACGGGCGGAGAAGCGCCAGCATAAACATATGGGCATCAGCCTCCGATGGTTTGTGACGTTTCTGATCATCGTGCTGTGTGCAGGGATTATGCTTGTGTATTCGCTGATGTCAAGCCGTCTGTATGTGCAGCGATATCAGGAACAGCTTAAAAAAAATGTGATGGCGCAGGCGGAATATCTGAAGAATAATCTGCTTGAGAATCATATGACGCTCGATGACCCACAGGATTTAAATCTTCGTATCGAAGGTGTCGCAACGACTTTTTACGGCAGGGTGCTTGTGATAAACCGGGAGTACCGGGTGATCAAGGATACTTATGGAAACCATGAAAATGCACAGATTGTAAATCCGGATATTATGGCTGTAATGCGCGGACAGGCGAGTGAGAAGATATCGAAGAAGGATGGATATCTTGAATATATCACAGCTGTGAAGCAGGAACAGGATGTACAGGGCGTGCTTGTGATTCAGGCATCGACGGACAGCCTGAAGGTAATTGAACGCCGGGTAGAACGACGAAACTGGTTGTCATTTGCACTTATCATGGCAATCTGCATTGGTGCAGCATGGGCAATCGGCAATGCAAGCTCACGTGGGATCAAGCGTATCAATCAGCAGATGGAAATCGCGGGAGAAGGACAGCTGGAGACACAGATTCCAGTGCGTGGATTCAAGGAGTTTAAACAGCTGACGGAACGTTACAATGCGACGATATCCAAGCTGATGGTCATTGACTCCACACGACAGGAGTTTGTATCGAATGTGTCACATGAATTAAAGACGCCGATCACGTCGATGAAGGTGTTGGCAGATTCTCTGATACAGAACGAATCTGCGGATCTTGCGATGTACAAGGAATTTATGACTGATATCGTGGATGAGATTGACAGAGAAAGTAAAATTATTACCGATCTGCTGACACTTGTAAAAATGGATAAAAAATCAGCCGCGATGAATATCGAGGAGATAAAGATCAATGATCTGTTGGAGGTGATATTGAAGCGCGTAACGCCAATCGCCAAAAGCCGTGGAATCCAGATTACTTACGAGAGCTACCGTGATGTGACGGCATGGGTGGATGAGGTCAAACTGAGTCTGGCTCTGACGAATATTATAGAGAATGCGGTGAAGTACAATGTTGACAATGGCTGGGTGAAAGTGACGCTCAATGCAGACCACCGCAACTTCTATGTGAAGGTTGCAGATTCCGGTGTTGGAATCCCGGATGACTGCAAGGAGCATGTATTTGAACGTTTCTACCGGGTAGATAAAGCGCGAAGCCGGGATACCGGTGGTACAGGACTTGGACTTGCTATCACGAAAAGTGTCATTCAGATGCACAAGGGTTCAATCAAATTGTACAGCGAGTCTGGAGAGGGCACTACATTTACCATTCGCATTCCGATGAAATCGGATGCCTCCGTGGATACAGCACGAAAGGAGGGCGATGCAGAATGAGAAAGAAGTATTGGAAAACCGGATGCGTGATTGCGACACTGCTTTGCCTGACAGCCTGTGGGAAAGCACAGACTGGAGAGATTACACCGCTTGCAGATAATATGATTCATCTGTATCTGGCAGAGGATAACACAGTTGTGCGTGCCGATGCAGATTACCAGTTGAAAACACCGGATGCGATCGCATCCTGCGTGGAGGATGCAATGACGGCACTTACAGCACTGGAAACATCGAAGATCGAAGCTTACAGTTATATGATGGGCGAGGATAACAGTTTGCAGATGGATATCACACTTGTGGAAGACAGTTACGAGCAGGAAGATATATTGCTGATCATGGCAGCCACAACGAAGACATTGTTCCAGATGGATGATATTTCCAGCATTGCACTGACCGTAAAGGGACATGACGAAAACGTGTATGCAGAGCAACTGTTCCTGCGGGATTCTATTTATTATTATGGTACCGACGAACCGAGTCTGGCAGAGGAATCAATTACCATGTATGCACCAAATGCGCAGGGAACCGCACTGGAATCCTATGGAATTAAAGTGCAGTCGGAGCCACAGATGTCCGATCAGGAGTATATCGTGCGGGAGCTGGTACAGAAAAAAGTGCTTTCTCCGGACACAAAGGTGAACCAGGTGTCGGTCCATGATTCGGTCTGCTATCTGGATCTGTCAGAGGAATTTACAAATGCCGTGGGAACGATTTCACCAGAGCTTGCGTTGTATGCAGTCGTGAATTCGGTAATTGCACAGACAGACGTGGATACGGTACAGATTCTGATTGATGGAAAAATCGTGCCAATGTACCGGAATGTGGTTGCAATAGACAAAACATTGCCGTTTAATGCAAATGTAGTACAAGAATAAAAGAATATAGGAGACGTATGAAACGACCAGTATTTTGTGTGGCTTTGGCGTATGCACTTGGAGAGGTGATTGGCCTGTACACAAGAACGGTGGGCGAGATAGGCATAGTGAGTGCTATGCTTGTTTGCGTTGGGATTTTCATGCGGAAGAAAAAACAGGGAAAAAGCGCATGCATTCTTGGACTGGGAATTGGTCTTGGAATGCTTGGCGCTTTTTTGCGTATTCCGCAGGATCTACGGGAAAAGCCGGATATCCGGCAGGAAAACGGTTACGATATTATAACCTATGCAACGGGATGGGAGACGCAGGGGAAGACTGCCATTTGTGCCGGGATTCTGACTGACCGGCAAGGAGAGACGTGGACAATGCGGGTACTGGACGGAGCTGACGTGCATGGAGATATTCTGCTCCGTGGTGTGGAAGGAGAGCATGCGATTGCGGAGATTGTACAGGTAACAGGTACTTATGATACATTCGAGCATGTGAGAAATCCGGGTGGGTTCCAGTCACGCAGCTATTATCTTGCCCGGAATATCAGCGGATATTACTATGCACCGCAGGTGACGACGATTACCGTTAATCAGCGGGAAATACTTGGGTTGCCAAGGTATTTGTATTATCAGGAAAAACGTATATTATATGAATTGCGTGTATGGGCAGACTGCCGGATTGCAAAGCTTCTTCCAGAAGAACAGGCATCACTTGTGTCTGGAATCCTGCTTGGAGAAAAATCAGGGATAGATGCAGAACTCAAGACATTATATCAGATGGGCGGGATTGCACATATTCTGGCGATATCAGGTGTTAAGACACAAAACTTGGCTATCCCCCTAACCCGTAAACTCCGCATAAATTCGGCATTTGTGCCACTACATATCGCTAAAATTTACATTCTAAAACTGTGCTTAGACGAGGAAATTATTCCCCGTTGTCGTTTCCCTTGTTCAAGGGGGTATTTCAGAAAATGTATAAATTGGCAAAAGAAGCAATAATTCAGCGTAAGTCAATCTTACGGCAAAAGCATAATAAATTGGCAAAAGGAGAAGAAGCCTATGGCATATAAAGAATATAGAGAAATGAAGGTTTATGAATCAAGTGGATATCAGTACAAACAGACACCAAGCATTGTCCTTAAAGGAAAGTGGCTCTCAGAACTTGGGTTTGATATCGGAGAGCCAATTGAGGTGAAGTGTGAGGATGGACGGTTGATTATAACAAAAGCAAATGAAGTATGGTGCGATTAAAGCGAATGGTTATTATGCTTTTTATGATGCGAAACAGTACAAAACAACGTTAAACAATAGAAAAAGTTGAAAAAAATTATTTGTGATGCTATAATCTATCCTGTACTTTTTTGGCCTTTTTGCAAAGAGGAGAAATAAATGGAAAATAAAATTGATAATTATATAGGGTTAGAAGAAACGGCTAATTATTTAGGCGTAAGACCAGCAACTGTCAGAACGTGGATTAAAACTAAAGAATTACCTGCACACAGAATTGGCAAGTTGTGGAAATTTAAACGTTCGGAAATCGATGAGTGGGTCGATAGTGGAAAAAGTGCAAATTAAATTGTTTGAGGTGAACTCATAGATGAAAAAATATCAGTATATAGATTTGTTTTGTGGCTGTGGCGGATTAAGTCTAGGATTTGAGCAGGCTGGTTTTATGCCTAAAGCAGGAATTGATTTTAAAGAGTCTGCAATAAATACTTATAAAAGGCATTTTAAGAATGCAACAGGGCTTTGCATAGACATTTCATCAATGGATGAAGAAACAATAAAAAAGGAATTGGGAAATTTAAGTAAAATAGATGTCATAATAGGAGGACCACCTTGTCAAGGATTTTCAAATGCAAACAAAAATTATGTTGAAGATGATGATCCGAGAAATAGGTTATTTTTTGAATTTATGAAGTTTGTTGACTTAGCGCAACCTCGTGTTGTAGTCATTGAAAACGTACCACAAATTATTACAAAAAATGATGGTTATGCAAAGAAACGAATAACAGAAATTTTTCAAGAACGTAGCTACAATGTGGTTAATGCGATACTTGATGCATCGGACTATGGTGTGCCACAAAAAAGAATGAGAAATTTTTTTATTATAACAAAAGGTACTCCGTTTGATGTCAGCAAAATAAAAAAAAGCTCCAAAAAGGTAACAGTAAAAGAAGCAATTGGGGAGCTATACGAATTTGAAAAACAAGAGCATCAGTCAAATGTTGTTTTAAAGACTCCTCCGGAAACTGCCTATCAACAGTATTTGAGGGCAAGGGAAGGGGTTGTAAGTAACCATGATATCCACTATCCAGCAGAAATTCAACAAAAACGTATTTCCTATGTACCGCAGGGTGGAAATTGGAAGGATGTACCAGAAGAACTGTGGGAAACCAAGCGAACTCAAAAGACTGGAAGAAAAAACAGACATTCATCAGCATACAAAAGGCTAAAGGAAGATGATGTGTCAGTTACAATTGATGCAGGAAATCAACACAGTAATTATTATCACCCAATTTATAATAGAATTCCAACTGTACGAGAAGCAGCGAGAATACAATCATTTCCCGATGATTTTGTTTTTGAAGGTACGATGACAGAGCAGTATTTACAAGTTGGCAATGCGGTGCCACCGCTTCTGGCAAAATGTATTGCAATAGCAATAAAGGAGTATTTACAGAATGAAGAAAAAAATAATTGATTTATTTTGTGGTTGTGGTGGACTTAGTTTAGGTTTTGAACAAGCCGGCTTTGAAGTAGCATACGCAATTGATATGTGGGACAAAGCCATAAAGACTTATAATTATAATCACAAGAATAAAGTGGCAGAATGTAAAGATATACATGATCTGACGAATGAGTATTTACAAGAATTAAAAGAAAATGAAGAAATTGTGGGGGTTATCGGAGGTCCCCCATGCCAAGGATTTAGTAAAGTAGGCACAAGAGATATAAATGATCCAAGAAACCATTTATATTTAGAATATTGTAGAGTGGTAAAAACAATATCCCCAGATTTTTTTGTATTAGAAAATGTAGGTGGATTGCTGACGCTCTGTAAAGGTCTGTTTAAAAATGATATTATTAATAGGTTTACTGAACTTGGATATAATGTTGTTTTTCAAGAAGTTTGTGCAGCAGATTATGGTGTTCCACAAAACAGACACAGAGTATTCTTTATTGGAATGAAAAAAGGAAAGTTTTCTTTTCCTGAAAAAAAACAAAAAATAATTACAAGTAAGGATGCGATTAGTGACTTGTTACCATTAAATACTGATGATGGTCTGGATGAGATGCATGGATATGCGTGTGCACCACAGAATGCATATCAGAAAAAAATGCGTGGAAATCAGAATATGGTTGCCAATCATCAGATTACAGTCCATACTCAAAAAACAATTGACATTATTAGTATGGTGCCAGATGGTGGAACAATTTACGACCTACCAGATGAATATTGGAATGTAAGGAAGTACAGAAAAGGCTTTGAGAGAATGCCAAGCTCAAAACCGTGCCATACAGTCGATACAGGGCATAGAAATTATTTCCATTATTCAGAAAATCGTATACCGACAGCTCGTGAAAATGCCCGTTTACAATCGTTTCCAGATAGCTATGTTTTTCTGGGAACAAAAACAGATCAATATAAAGAAATCGGAAATGCCGTTCCGCCATTGTTAGCGTATAATATAGCCAAAGCAATCAAAGCACAATTATAGGAGGTGCGATATGGATATATTAGTTTCTAGTCCGGGGTCTCCCGGAACAAATTTTACAGATAATGTAAAAGAGCAAATATTACTGATTAGTGATGAACTGGATAAAAATGATGATTTTGCTTCTTTAATGGAATTAAAAAAACATTTGGAAAATTGTGGATTAAATCAGAATTATGCACGTAATATTTTACCTTTTTTACAGAATTGCGGAATTATAAAATATGACAATATAGACACATTTAGGAATAGCGAAATAGTGACTAATATAGGCCGAGCATATGTCGATGTGTTAAAAAGCATAAAAATTGCAAAGAACGAAGAAAAAAGCGAGCTACGGGATGATATACTACAAATATTAGAACAAATTCAGCAAACAATATATTTTCAGTGCCTTACAATTATGATGAAAAATACTGATTGCAATTATGGTATTGATTTTTTTGATGTTATAAGATTTGTTGATATGTATGGTCATATTGATATAACTGAATATATGCTTATACTGTATGAAAGAGAAAAAGATAGTTCAGACTATCTGCAGAATTTGCGCAGTATAGTTGAACAATACCGAAATAACGAGATTGAAATAAATGTAAAGACAAAAACAAAAAACGCTACAGAGGGTGATGGAAAATCTAAAAGTGTAAATTCATTTCCGTATGTAACGGGCAATTTTTGTAAAGCTGGTGTGATGAAAAAAATTGGTGGAAAATTCTATTTTGAAGAAAGTAGAATAGAAGAAATAAAAAGCACAATTAGGGAGGTGGCAGCATGTCGGAATTTAGCGAGGTAGCAAAAAATAGTATTGTATCAAATATTGAGGATATTAAACATAGACTTGGATTAGAAAATGAGGTTGTAAATGTCATAAAACCGGATAATGACATTGAAAAAAAGCCCCAAAATTGCATGGACATCCAGCGAAAGCCGAGAACATGTTGTATACACCCGTTAAATTTTATCATTTATGGTGCGCCCGGAACGGGAAAGACTTATAGTACGGCAGAGTATGCACTTGCCATCATAAACAACAGGGAAGCTGATTTATCAAAGAAAAATGATGTTGAACGTAGAAAAATATTGGCAGAATATAAACATTACATTCAAAATGGGCAAATAGTATTTACTACATTTCATCAAAATTATGGTTATGAGGAATTTATACAGGGATTAAGACCGGATCCAGATAGAGATGGAATATCTTTTAGGACGGTTGATGGAGTATTTAAAAAATTAGCTGATGTAGCTATTGAAGATAATGAGAACAATTATGTTATTATTATTGATGAAATTAATCGTGCTAATATATCAAAGGTATTTGGTGAACTTATAACATTAATAGAAGAGGACAAGCGTTGGGGGGAATTGAATGAGGCATGTGCCACGCTTCAATCAGGAGATATTTTTGCAGTTCCCAATAATTTGTATATTGTTGGAACAATGAATTCTGCAGATAAATCTATATCTCTTATTGATGCCGCTTTGCGCAGAAGATTTTCTTTTATAGAGCAAAAACCTGATGAATCATTAATTGAAGATGAGCTTCTAAGAAGTGTATTTTGCTCGCTAAATACAAGACTTGTATCAGAACTTGAAAGTACGGATTTATTAATAGGACACTCGTACTTTATAAATAAGAAAAAAGAGGATTTATGTAAAATTCTTAATACAAATATAATACCATTGTTATATGAATATTTTTATGATAACCGGAAAAAGGTTAATAATGTTTTGACAGAAGCAATTAAAAACACAGAAATAGAAATAGTAGATGATAAAATAGGACGACTAAGCGTTAAAAATAAAGGATAGATATTATGGTAATTAACAGTTATGAGAATTCATACATAAAATTTAATTCTCTTCCTGCATTGTGGCAGTCGCAGAATGCTTTGGATGAACTGGCTGATTTTTTACAACAAAACTGGGAACAAAGATCTGTGTTTTATGAGGATGGTGCTGTCACAAGTAAGCAGCAGTTTCTTACGTTCACCGGACAACGAGGAATAAGAACAAAGAATTATATTGGGACAATTGTATTTAAAGGTGAACAAATTAACATTTTCCCAAAAATGTTTAGGGAAGATGCTGAGGATAATGGAACCGAAAATTTATCCCAAAAACACCTTATGAATAATTTGATACATTGGCTGGAGTATTGCCGTAAAATCGAATATCCGTTTATTAGTATCACAAGCGCATTAGAGGATACAGAGGATTTAAGAGAGTTATTTATTACGTTGTATATAGGTTATGTTAGAAGTGCAATAGAAAGAGGACCCTACTATCAGTATGTAGAGATAACGGAAGACTGTACTGGCATAAAAGGAAAGTTTGATATTAAGGACTACTATATTAACAAAATCCCTAATGGTCAAATTAATAGATTTAGATGTTCATATTCGAGATTTGAATACGATAATAAAGTTAATAGAATTATTAAGTATACATGTAAGTATATAATGAATTCCACAACTTCCAAAAATCAAAAAGAAATTAGAAAAATTTTAACACGACTGGATGAAGTGGATGATGTACCTTGTAGTCCTTATGATTGCAATAATATCCGATTAAGTAAAATGCACAAGCATTACGGTATTGTATTAAGCATGAGTAAAATGTTTCTTTTAAACAAGTTGTCAAATTATACTGTGGATAATAATGAGTCATTTTGTTTTTTATTTCCGACAGAACTGTTATTTGAAGGCTTTGTGGGAGGATTTATGCAAGATGTACTTAATGAATATGGAGCTAAAGTTAAGCTGCAGCAAAGTGAGATGCATTTAATAGAGAGTGTGCTATATGGTACTCGATCACTGGGAGCAGCTTTTACAATGAGACATGATATTTTGGTAGAATACAAAGAAAAAATATTTATACTTGATACAAAATACAAACAGGTTTCTAGATTTGAAGGCAATGATGAGGAAGTGATGCGAGTCGTAAGTGAGGAACCTAAGCAAACTGACATTTATCAGGTTTGTGAATATGCAAGGAAAAGAGGCATACAGGATGCGTATTTGTTATATCCAATGTACCGTTATGAGGAAAAAGAACCTATATTTCCGATAGGAATAAGTTCAAGCCCAAGTGGGGATATTCGAATTCATTTCATTAGAGTACCATTTATTTTTGAGGAAGATGATAAAAAAATGAAAGAACAGTTAAAAGATATACTTTTAGACATAATTGGTATTGGCGAATTGTAAAGGACGGTGATTTGATGGTTATATGTCCAAAGTGCAGATCAACAAAAACAGTACCAATACTATATGGATATCCTTCACATGAGGCTTTTGAAGCCGCAGAACGGGGAGGAATTCTCCTCGGAGGGTGCGAGCTGATAGATGATATGCCACATGAGGATTATGGCTGTCTTGAATGTAGATACCGCTGGTCAAAAGAACTGCTTCCAGCAACAAAAATTACCAAGATACGATATAAGGTTGTTGAAAATGGTCTGTGTACATTAGATAGTCGGAAAGCATGGGTATATGAATTCTATCCTGACGGAAAGTGTATAGAATATTTATATCAGGGACAGAGCCGGAGATATCAATTAAAAACAGAAGAAAAGGTATCCGACAAAAAGTTTTATAAATTAGCATGCAGTCTTCAGAAAATTATTGGAGCTCCATTGTGGGAGAAGAATATTGTAGAAGGGTATGTGTGCGATGGATGCAGTTATGATCTTCAAATAACTTATGCAGATAAAAGGAAAGAAATCATCAAAGGGGATGTAGCGGGCGGAACATTTGATTCCATATTGGAGAAGTTCGTCCACAGCATATTTACTAAATAGATGTTAATGACTATTGACAACAGAACAAGTGTTCGATATAATGAGCCTAGGTTCGCTACCTAAGGTTATTAATGTTAAACAGTGACAAAATTGACACCAAGGTTAGGTCAGCCTGACTTTCCCTTAGCTGGCCTTCAATTTTTATATGGAGGCGATAACGTGGTTACCAAGCTGGAAGTGGGCGATAAGGCTTATATTGTAGAGAGCAATCGCATTGTCAGAGAAGTTTTTATACTAAAGAGAAGTAGAGATTTTTATACCGTTCGATTTGCTGAAAATGCATCAGGAGGTATACAACTTAGGGCAAGTAGGCTTTTTGTTTCAGGTGAAGATGCCGAAAGCAGTATACCTAAGAAACTAGTACAGAAGAGAACAGGATTTCGTTCTCCGTATGATTATCTATAGAAATGGGGGATAGCATATGGGAGAGCAGATTCTTAAAGTTTCATGTCCGTGCTGCAAAAACGGCAGATTATTTGATGTAATGCCTGATACTGAAGGTACTATCCAGATAAAATGTCCGTGCTGCAGAAAAATAATACAGATATCATTACATAATAAAGAGATTCGTACTGAGCGAATAGGTGCATGAAAATCATAGCAACCAATGCCTGACGAAGCATTAGATACTTTCTTTTGCTTTGTCAGGTTTTTTATATTTAGCGTCTTGACAATTCCAATCACATGACGTATATTAAATTCACATGATATGTGAATAATATTAACAGTAATAGTTAATTGAGTTAAAAAGGAGGATAATATGGTAATACAGAAAGCCCTACTGGCTTTGAGTGATGTAGCCAGTTTATGTGGTACAAGTAATAGTAACGTGTCAAATTGGAGAAAAAGAGACGCAAATTTTCCAGTTCCATTTGCTGAAACATCCGCAGGACCAATTTGGAAAGCTGAAGACATTGTTGAATATTTGAGACAGAAGAATGAATATGACATTATTTCTACAGGAAATCTTGAGACAAGAACAATTTCTATTATAGGAAGAGCACGGAGTGGTAAGTCTTTTTTAATCTCTCGTCTTGTTTGGGATAGAACAGGATTTGTAAAACTGTTCTGTGGAAATAACAGTGATAAAACTGTATGCCCAATTAACATTAGAATCTCAGAGTCGGTAACATTGGAAAGCTTTGTATTTCATACGAACTTCAATTCTGTTTATGTTGATGCTGATTCAGAAACAATAGCAGCACTTAGGGAAAAGGTCACAAATCTGGTTGATCACGCATATAGTCAGGAAGATGTTGAGAAAATGCATGACATCGAAAATGTAATTAGGGAAATCCAAAATATTGAAAATGATTACCCAGATAAGAAGAAGGTGTCTGTTTACATTGATACATATCAAAAGCCGAGTTCATTTAGCAAGGATTTGTTAAGGGAATGTGGTCTGGGCAGTATTCAGATAGTTGATACACCGGGAGTTTCAGGTAATGTAGAGGCCGAACGTATTGCAAAATCTGATTTGTATATTTTTTTGATAAAACCAGATAACAGAGATGAGGCGCAAACAATCAAGAAGATAGTCACACAGGTCAAGGCAGATGTAGCAACTAGCAAAGTAGCGTTTTTGTACAAGAAGGAAGGTTTTTTCTTTACACAAAAAAAATATGATGATGCACGCATTAGTGTAAAGAATGATATGTCTGCCTTTTCAGAGCTGTTTTCGGATTTGAAAGGCAGTATTATAGCAACCGAGTTGGATATACTCGATCCGGCAGCTCATTGCATCCTTTTCCCTACGATGGATGAAGAAGATACAAGCTTACCGGAAGAACTCTTTTTACAGGACATCAAATCTAAATTTGTGGCTGCATTTTTACCAGAAGATGAACAGCGGGAGGATGAGGAGATTAAATGTATATTTGAAGAGTATGAAAACTTGGCGAGGGAGTTTGCCATTAGTATTATGAAGAATATACCACATCATACTCTTGGAAATGGGGTTTCTAACTATGATGCAGAAGATATGGAAAAGGAAAACCATGATAGGGTAATGACGAAAGATTCTTACAGACTGCACAACGATTTGAATGTGGCATATAGAAGAGAAATAAATCTCTTGGATAATTATTTTTCAGGTTTTAAAGCAGAGGAATATCCTGAGGAATGGCAGCAGAAAATCATCAAGTATATATATAAAAGATTAACTCAAAGCGTAAGAAATGACAGAGGTTTGGGTGTTGGTTCTCATCCTTGGGAAGAACGTCCGGCAAGAACCATGCTTGTTGAAGAAGCTATTATAGCTGACAAGATACTTGAAAGCATCCAAGGAAAAAATGATTGGATGAAGAATGAACCATACAGAAAAGCTTTCAAGGACAGCAATATATCAAGCGCTACATGGAATTGCGTAGGATGTACCAACGATCCTGACGGAATCATTAAATTGGAGATAGTTAAAAATTGTTTAGAAAATATAAAGGTTTCATCAAGGCAAAATATGGTACTTTGCAGATATGTGGGAGGTTTAAGAAAGCTGGCACAATATAAAATTTTGTTATTAACTGGAACGGATGAACGTGAGGCAATGAATGCACTCAAGGAAATGCCATTTTAGGATGGGGGGTGATTATGTGAGCAATATTATCAGACAAATAATTCATAAACAGCTCAGATGTCCCGTGTGTGGATTTAAGAGACTGATAGATGCGGACGCTGATAATGTATCCGAACTTGTGCCTGAAGGGAGTATGATCGCTGGGTTTAAGGCGGATTACTTTCAGAAGTGTCCGCAGTGTAAGAATCAGATCGGAATCAGAAAAATAGGATAATACCTGTACAGAGCACGATGCAAGATGACATACGAGCCTGACAAGTAACTTTTTTAAGTTACTTGTCAGGCTCTTTTTTTTATTCATGCTCCTGACTATGAAACACGGATGGCTATCCTGATTGTCAGACAATAGATTTTCGTTTGTGCAAAAAAGGTTGACAGCAGCACATGTGGTACTGTCTTGGAAAGGACATATCTGGATAGACATAGATTGCTAAAAACTTTTTACATATACAGAAGGGCAAATAAAAAGCACGGTATATACAACCGGGCAGGCATTCAGGCAATAAAAAATAAGGTTGGAGAGCCACAAATAAAATTTTGACAATTATTTTTAATGGTGCAAAAAGTCTGCACCTTTAAAAAATATCTTTAAGTCACAAAGCAAGAAACGAAGGAAGGAGGTGAGCGAGAGATGGCTAAGAAAAGTATGACACCAAGCGAACGCCGAGAAGCGATTCTTAAGGTTCTGTGTCAGAGAAGACAGGAAAAAATCGACAATCTGGCATTTGAGTTTGATGTTTCAGTCCGGACAATCAAGAACGATATCGAAGAGCTGACTCTCGCTCATCCGATTGAAACAGTTCGTGGCAGATATGGCGGAGGAGTAAGAGTTCCAGACGGATATTATGTCGGTCGCAATTACCTGAAACCAAAACAGCAGGAACTGTTAAAGAAACTCCAGTCAACACTTCAGGGTGACGACCTTGAGGTAATGAACAGCATCCTCCGTGATTTTGCTTTGTAGAACATTATTGACGAGTACCCACGGCCATGAGAGCCGAATGTGAAAGGATGATTTTATTATGAAAAAGAAAATTTTTATCTGCAGCCCTTATCGGGGCAGAGTCGAGGAAAACAAAAAGAATGCAGTGAGTTACGCAAGAATCACTGCCATGTCAGGTGACGTTCCAATCGTACCACATCTCTATTTCCCATCATTCCTCGATGACAATATCCCAAACGAGAGAATGACAGGCATCGCAATGGGTCTTGAACTCATGGATATGTGCGATGAGGTGTATGTGTTCGGTTTCGACATCACGGAAGGCATGAAGTTTGAACTCGACCATGCAAAAGAAACAAGGAAGCCTGTAAGGCTTTATGATACAGATTTCAATCCCGTGAATATCAAGATTATTCCCGTGGATGAACGTGCGGATGCCAGATACAAGGGCATCATCAGAAATCTGAAGGTGTTGAGGTAGGAGGTCCGCCATGTCAGCAGTCAATGTCCGTTACGGACTGTATCCGGGTGACCGTCTTATGATCACTGCCGGAAAGAAAAAGAAGAGAGCAACTGTAGTAAAGGAGTACCCGTTCCATATTCTGACGGACTGGGGAAAGTACAAGTCCAGCGTAAACAAAATCAATGTGTATACAGGTGATGTGAAGCTGGCACGCATTTGAAAGGAGAGAACGCCATGAGTGAGGCATTGTTATTAGTGGCCGAGGGCTACGAGCAGATTGCTGCCGGAATCAGAAAGATGGTTGCAGCACAGAAAGATACACCAAAGAAAGAGGAGAAGCCTGTGAAGAAGGCAGAAAAGAAGGAAACTCCTGTGGAAGATACACCGAAGGATGAAACTGTCCCGAAGGAGAAAACGGTGGACAGAAAGACGGTCCGTGCTTTCCTTGCGGACAAGTCCAGATCAGGAAAGACATCGGAAGTCAAGAACCTGATCGAGCAGTTCGGATTCCAGAAGCTGTCAGATGTTCCTGATGATAAACTGCCGGAACTGTATGAGAAAGCGCAGGTGCTCTAATGGGCGGACATGCAAGGTTCTCCCCATCGTCCGGTAAAAGACGTCTGGAATGTTCTCCATCGTTACTGTTGGAGGAGCAGTTCCCGGACGAAGAATCTCCCTTCGCAGCAGAAGGGAGTGCCGGGCATGCGATGGCAGAGTACCTCATCAATAAGTATCTGAAGAAAAGGACTAAAAGACCTGTATCCGATTACTACTCAGATGAACTGCTGGAAGCAGTGGATGATTACGTGGAATACAACATCACCCAGATCGAACAGGCAAGGAAGGACTGTGATGAACCATTCATCGGAGTGGAGCTAAAGGTCAGCCTGGCACACAGAATCAATGATTGTTTCGGTACTGCAGATATGGTGGTGGTCGATTCCCATAAGATCCATATTATCGACCTGAAACTCGGCAAGGGTGTGGTGGTCGATGCAGAACAGAATGTCCAGCTTATGATCTACGGACTGGGGGTTCTGGACATGCTCGGTTTCTTATATGAGATCGACACGGTGGAGCTTACCATCGTTCAGCCAAGGATCGAACATTTTTCCACTTGGGAGATATCAGCCGAGGAGCTGCTTGTATGGGGAAAGGATGTCCTTGAACCGGGAGCAGCAAAGGCTCTTGCTGGAGAGGGAGAGTTTAAAGCCGGAGACCACTGCCGATTCTGCAAGGCAAGATTTACATGCCGTGCAAGGGCAGAGGAAAACCTGAAACTTGCCCAGATGGAATTTGCCGAGCCGGCCCTTATGTCGGATGAGGAAATTGCAGAAGTTCTTTCCAAGGCAGATGCCCTGAAGAAATGGGCAGAAGAAGTTTACACCTACGCACAGAATGAAGCGGTGGTCAACCATAAGGAATGGCTGGGATACAAGCTCGTTCTGGGAAGAAGCAACCGTAAATATACGGATGAAGATGAAGTGGCAGAGGCAGCACAGAAAGCCGGATACACGGACATCTATAAAAAGAGTCTGATCGGCATTACCGAGATGGAAAGGCTGATGGGAAAAAAGAAATTTAATGAGATCCTTGGCTCACTGGTGTACAAGCCTGACGGCAAGGTCACACTGGTGCCGGATTCAGATAAAAGAGAAGCAGTTAAAACAGCAACCGCAGAAGCGGATTTTAAGGAGGAATAATCTATGACAGCAGTAAATTTAACAAAAGTAATCGTACCATGCAGACTCAGCTATGCACACCTGTGGGAGCCGGACTCCATCAACGGAAGCGAGCCGAAGTACTCTGTCTCCTGCATCATCGACAAGAATGATAAGGAGACAATTGCCAAGATCAAGAAGGCAATTGAGGTAGCAAAGGATGAAGGAAAAGGCAAGTGGGGCGGTAAGATCCCGGCAAATCTGAAGACACCGTTAAGGGACGGAGACATCGACAGACCGGAGGATGAGGCATATGCGGACAGTATGTTCTTAAATGCCAACAGCAAACAGGCTCCTCAGATCGTGGACAGACAGGTACAGCCGATCCTTGACCAGAGCGAGGTATATTCCGGCTGCTACGGAAGGGTATCCATTACATTTTATGCTTACAACAGCAACGGCAACAAGGGCGTTGCAGCAGGACTTGGAAATGTACAGAAGTTAAGGGACGGAGAGCCTCTCGGTTCCAGAGCAAATGCCAAGGATGAGTTCGAGGCCGTGGATGCAGAGGATGATTTCCTCGCATAGGGGCATAACGGCAGTTTTAAACCGGGCGGTGGTTTCCACCGTCCGTGTACATAAAGGAGATGTTATTTCATGGAAGAACTGATGAAAGAGCTTAACAGCATAAAAAAGTATATCCCGTATAACACATACCGCACCATAAAAGGACAGATGAAGTCCGGCAATATGACAGCAGCAAGAACGGGAATCAACAGAATAAAGAAAAGAGTGGAGGGACAGGATTATGGACACACTTGCAATTGATATTGAAACTTACTCAGATGTATCACTCCCGGACTGCGGGGTACACAGATATGCAGCATCGGAGCAGTTCGAGATCCTTTTGTTTGCATACAGTCTGAATGACGAACCGACACAGATCATTGACCTGGCATCCGGGGAGAAGATCCCGGATGAGATCATGGAATGCCTTATGGATGATTCCGTGGTAAAAACAGCATTCAATGCTGCCTTTGAGCGTAACTGTATCAACCGATTCTTCGGGCTTTCCTTAAAACCGGAAGGATGGAGATGCACGGCAGTTCAGGCATCCATGCTGTCGCTCCCGCTGTCACTGGAAGGTGTGGGGGAAGCACTCAACCTTAATAAGAAGAAAATGTCGGAAGGAAAAGACCTCATCCGCTATTTCTGTATGCCGTGCAAGCCTACCAAGGCAAACGGGGGCAGAACAAGAAACCTTCCATCTGATGCTCCTGAGAAATGGGAGCTGTTCAAGACATACTGCATCCGTGACGTGGATGTGGAAAAACAGATCAGAAATAAGCTGGCGAAATTCCCTATAACAGACAGGGAACAGGAGCTTTACTGCATGGACCAGAGGATCAATGACCGTGGGATCATGGTTGACCGTGAACTGATCAGCCATGCAGTGGCGTGTGACCTTTTATATAAGGAAGCAGCATCCAAGAGGGCCTATGAGATATCGGGACTGGAAAATCCCAACAGTGTATCACAGCTTAAGGACTGGTTGAATGAAAAAGGCATTGAGGTGGATTCCCTTGCCAAGGCTGCCGTGGAAGAACTGGTGGAAAAAACGGAAGGGGAAGTATCCGAGATGATGAAGCTCAGGCTTTCCATGTCAAAGACCTCGGTAAAGAAATATGAGGCAATGGAACGTTCCGTCTGTCCTGATGGGAGGGTGCATGGATTATTACAGTTTTACGGGGCCAACCGTACAGGAAGATGGGCCGGCAGACTTGTACAGATCCACAACCTTCCACAGAACCACATGGAAGATCTGGAACTGGCACGCTCCATCGTAAAAGAAGGCAGATATGATCTTGTGGAACTTTTGTATGATTCAACCCCTGAGGTGCTGTCGGAACTGATCCGTACCGCATTCGTGGCAAAGCCGGGATGCCGATTCATTGTCAGTGACTTTTCCGCAATCGAGGCCCGTGTCATGGGATACCTTGCCGGAGAGGGATGGGTCATGGAGGAGTTCCGTGGTGCAGGAAAGATCTATGAACAGACGGCATCAAAGATGTTCCATATCCCAATCGGAGAGATCACAAAGGGAAGTCCGTACCGTGCAAGGGGAAAGGTGGCATCACTTGCCTGTCAGTATGGCGGTGCGGAAGGTGCGCTTGTCAGTATGGGAGCACTTAATTTTGTGGAAGAAGAGGAGCTGAAAGGGCTGGTACAGTCATGGCGGACTGCCAATCCACACATCGTGAATTACTGGTATGAGATTGATGGAGCAGTAAAGGCAGCCGTGAAAGAGCGGAAGATGACAAAGATCGGAATGGTTACGGTATATTACCAGTCCGGGATGTTAAAGATCGCACTGCCGTCAGGAAGGGTGCTGTCCTATGTAAGACCGAGGATGACCGTGAACCGCTTCGGCTCGGAAAGTGTCAGCTATGAAGGAATCGGCACGAACCGCAAGTGGACAAGGATCGAATCTTACGGTGCAAAATTCTGTGAGAACATCGTCCAGGCAACCGCCAGGGATGTACTGGCAGAGGCAATGCTCCGTCTGGAAAAGAAGGGATTTGATATCGTGTGCCACATCCATGATGAAGTGGTGCTTGAAGTGCCGGAGGGGTCATCCTCAGTGGAAGAAGTTAATGAAATCATGGCGGTATGCCCTGACTGGTGTGAGGGGCTTCCGCTTAAGGCAGCCGGATTTGAAAGTCTGTTTTACAAGAAAGATTAGGAGGAGCTTATGGGAGGATGCAACAGGGAAGGGTATCCGGATCCGACCGCAGGTATTGCAATCGGACGGGTCATGAAACAGGAAAAACGTAAAAAGAAGGAGGTAAAGAAGGATGTTCGTATCGATCGGAAACTCAAGAATGGACAAAAAGTTTAACTGTACGGATATGACATATGAAGATTTTGTCAGCCGTCTGTCCAAGACAAAATATACTGCGGAGACAATGGAGCAGTACAGGAAGATGCCGAAAGGGCAGCAGGACAATATCAAGGATGTAGGAGGGTTCGTGCTTGGAAAGCTGAAGGGCGGACGCAGGAAGAAGGACTGCGTGATTTCCAGATCTGCTATCACGCTTGATATGGATTACGGAACACAGGGCATTATTGATGAACTGGAAATGTTCTTTGACATGAAGATGGTGGTGTATTCCACGCATAAGCATACACCGGAGAAACCGAGACTGCGTATCATCATATTTCTGACAAGGAATGTGACACCGGATGAGTACGGGGCAGTCAGCCGTATGCTTGCATCGGATATCGGCATCGAGCTTTTCGATGATTCCACCTATGAACCATCAAGACTCATGTACTGGCCGAGCACTTCCAGTGACGGCGAGTATGTGTTTCAGGAAATCGAAGGGAACGAAGTTGATCCCGATGAAGTACTGTTCCGTTATAAGGACTGGCATGATGTATCAGCGTGGCCGGTCAGCAATCGTCAGGCATCCGTTGTACAGAGGGATATCAAAAAACAGGCTGATCCGCTTTCCAAGGACGGGCTGATCGGGGCCTTCAACCGCACATACACAGTGACACAGGCAATCGACAAATTCATCCCTGATGTGTACAGGCGTTCAAGGGCAATCCCCGGAAGATACGATTATATTCCGGCGGACTCTGCTGCCGGAGTTGTGATCTATGATGATCTGTTCGTATACAGCCACCATGCCACAGACCCATGCTGCGGAAAGCTGATGAATGCGTTTGATGTGGTAAGGCTTCATAAATTCGGGGATAAGGATGCAATAGCAGCCGAAGGGACAGAGCCTGGAAAACTGCCATCTTTCAAAGCCATGCAGGATTTTGCATCTGCAGATGAAGAAGTGAAGAACACGCTTGCCAGGGAAAGACAGGAGCTGGCGGTACAGGAATTTTCCACCGAGCCGGACGAGAACTGGCAGAACAAGCTGGCACTTGACCGCAGGGGAAATATTAAGGATACACTGCAGAACATCGCACTGATCATCCGCAATGATGAGAATTTCAAGCACATCGTGTACAACGAGTTCAAGGATACCATTGATGTCATCGGTCCGCTTCCGTGGAAACAGGTAAAGCCCGGATGGAACGATTCTGACCTTGCGAATGCAAAGGTGTATTTCGAGAGGGTGTACGGGATCTGGTCACCGACCAAGTTTAAGGATGCACTGCTTGCTGTGGTGTCATCCGACAGGCTCTACCATCCGATCAAGGATTATTTTGCAACGCTTCACTGGGACGGACAGGAACGTATCGACACACTGCTCATCGACTATTTTGGTTCGAAAGATTCACCGTACACAAGGGCAGTCATACGCAAGACACTGGTGGCTGCGGTAGCACGTATCTATAAGCCGGGAGTGAAGTTCGACTCCATCCTTGTGTTAAACGGTCCGCAGGGAATGGGAAAATCCACCTTCTTTGCCATCCTTGGAAAGCAGTGGTTCTCGGATTCCTTATCTATTTCGGATATGAGGGATAAGACTGCTGCCGAGAAGCTGCTCGGAAACTGGATACTTGAGATCAGTGAGATGAACGGTATCCGCAAGACGGAAGTCGAGGTAGTAAAGTCCTTTGTTACCCGTCAGGATGATAAGTTCCGTCAGGCATACGGAGTCAATGTAGAGTCGCATCCAAGAAAGTGCATCATTGTTGGAAGCACTAACTCCGAGGGCGGATTCTTACGTGACGTGACAGGAAACAGAAGATTCTGGCCCGTGCATGTGCCGGGGACAGGAAAACACCATCCGTGGGAGCTTGACTGTGTCGACCAGATCTGGGCAGAGGCAATCCATATGTATAACGAAGGCGAGGAGCTGTTCTTAAAAGGTGCGGAGGCAGAGGAAGCATATAAGATGCAGCAGGAGGCAATGGAGTCGGATGACCGTGAGGGCATCGTGCAGGACTATCTTGACAGACTGCTGCCGGACAACTGGGCATCAATGGATATTTACCAGAGAAGGGCATTCCTTGGCGGAGGCGAGTTCGAGACGGTCGGTGTCAAAGGAACAGTTATGCGTGAGCGTGTGTGCATCATGGAGATCTGGGTGGAGTGCTTCGGCAAGGAGCGCCAGAACTTAAAGAAGTCAGATTCTTATGAGATCGAAGGCATCTTAAACAAGATCGGGGGATGGAAGAAGTATGATTCCAATACCACGGGCAAGACCAAAGTCCCCCTTTACGGAGTGCAGAAGACTTTTGTGAGGAAGGATGAGAAACCAGAGGAAACCCGTTAGGCGGTTTCTGAGGTTTCCCAGATGCAGATGGGCAACGGTAGTCGGAAACCGTGCTGACACCCTGGAAAATAAGGGGTTGCGGTTCTTAGTTTCCCAGTTTCCCATTAAATCCAGTTGAGAATTAAAAATAAAGATAAAAAGAGCAATTCATGTATATATGCGCGTATAGGAGTTAAAGGCATATGGCAACCACAATCGGCAAAGGAGGTAGCTGATTTTGCTAGAAAGTACAGTAGAGAGACATTTGAGGGAAGAAGCTAAAAAGCGGAAAGGCATGGCGTTAAAGTTCGTATCACCCGGTATGAATGGAGTGCCTGACCGCATCGTCCTGATGCCGGACGGGAAAATGGCATTTGTGGAACTGAAAGCACCGGGGAAGAAGCCGAGACCGCTTCAGCTGAAGAGAAAGAGGATGTTTGAGAGGTTAGGCATTCCCGTTTATGTAGTTGATAATATCGAACAGATCGGAGGTATCCTTGATGAAATACAAAGCACATGATTATCAGCAGTATGCGACAGATTTTATAATCGGACATCCCGTGAGCTGCCTGATCCTTGACATGGGACTTGGCAAAACGGTCATCACGCTTACGGCACTGTGGCTTCTGCTGTTTGACTATTTTGAAGTAAGGCGGATCCTGGTGATTGCACCGAAGCGTGTGGCAGAGACCACATGGCCGGCAGAGATAAAAAAGTGGGAGCATCTTTACGGCATGACATTTGCCGTGGCAATGGGAACTGCAGGGCAGAGAAAGAAAGCACTTCTGTCAGGAGCCGATGTGACGATCATCGGAAGGGACAATGTTTCCTGGATGACAAAAAACATATTTTTTGATTTTGACATGGTCATCATTGATGAGCTGTCGAGCTTCAAGTCCCCAAAGGCACAGAGGTTCAAAGACCTGAAAAAAGTAAGGCCGATGGCAAAACGTGTGGTCGGGCTTACGGGAACACCAGGAAACCTCATGGACTTATGGGCAGAGATCGGAATCCTTGATATGGGGCAGAGGTTTGGAAGATATATCGGAGGCTACCGTGACAGGTTCTTTCTACCGGATAAGCGGAATCGTGAAATCATCTTTTCGTATAAACCGAGGGAAGGGGCAGAAGAAAAAATATATGAACTGATCTCTGATATCAGCATTTCCATGAAAGCCGTGGATTATCTTGATATGCCGGAATGCATAAGCAACCGTGTGACCGTATCCATGTCGGAATCCGAACAGGTGCTTTATGACAGGATGGCAGATGAAATGATCCTTGAATACGGGGAAGGACAGGACATCGATGCGGTAAATGCAGCAGCCTTAAGCAACAAGCTCCAGCAGATGGCAAACGGTGCAGTCTATGATGAATCCGGAAATGTCCGTAACATCCATGACAGAAAACTGGATGCACTGGAAGACCTGATCGAATCGGCAAACGGGAAACCGCTTCTGGTTGCATACTGGTTCAAGCATGACAGGGAGCGGATATTGAAACGGTTTCCGGCAAGGGATATCAATACAAAGAAGGATATCGAGGACTGGAATGAAGGGAAGATCCCGGTGGCGCTGATCCATCCGGCATCGGCAGGACACGGACTGAATCTTCAGGAAGGCGGCTCGACCATCGTATGGTTTTCACTTACATGGTCCCTTGAACTGTATCAGCAGTTAAATGCCAGACTTTACAGACAGGGGCAGAAACACACGGTCATCATAGAGCATCTGGTAACAGAAGGCACGGTCGATGAAGATATCCTCCGGGCAATCGAAAAAAAGGATAATACACAGAATGCAATGATAGAAGCAGTAAAGGCAAGGATTGGAGGTATGACGGATGACGGCAGAAGTAATGATGAAGGAATATAAGAACATGAAAAAGGAACTGACCGTGACTGAGTTCCAGCTCCGTCAGTTTCAGGGAGTGAGCGAACAGGACATGATCGATTCCATGTTTTACTCCCACCAGGAAGGGGAAAGGGTGCAGACGAGCACTCTTTCCGATAAAACGGCAAACATAGCAGTCAAGTATAAGGCTGCAATGGAAAGGGAGAATGACGAGTGGTACGGTTTCCTTTTTCACAGATATATGTTCCTGAAGGAAGAACTGGATTTTTTCGAGCATGCAGTGAACGGACTGGATGAAAGACATAGAAGCATTATCACAGATCTTCTGGATGAGGACATGACATGGGATATCTTGATGGAAAGATACCATGTGAGCCATACGATGATAGCAAAATACAGAAAAGCAGCATTGAAGGAACTGGATAAACAGTATGAATTGAGGGACAGACAGGTGGAAGCCTTTGTCCTCGGATAGGAGGTTTTTATGTGTAAGCGTGGAGATATTTATTATGTGGATTTTGGAGAAAAAGATGGAAGCAAGCAGGGCGGTGTCCGTCCGGCACTGGTGGTAAGCAACAATAAGGCGAATAAGCATTCCCCAGTGGTCACGGTCGTTCCGCTGTCTGCCAGGGTGTGGAAAAAGAAGTATCTTCCGACTCATGTGCAGATTCCCAAAGACAGCGGTCTGAACAAGCCGAGCATGGCACTGGCAGAACAGGTGGAGACCCTTGATAAAACAAGACTTGGAGAAAGAATCGGGGAAGTGCTGGATGACATGGTCATGGAACAGATCACGGTGGCACTCCAGATACAGATAGGTGCATATGCAGAGTACAATTAAGGCAGTCAGACGGCTGTCTTTTTTGTTTGGGTTATGGTAAAATCTTAATATGTTTGGGACTTGGGAAGGAAGTGATGTTCTATGTCATATGAAGAAGATTACAGAAAACCATATAGTGCAAAATGTGCTTGTGGAAAAGGATATTTGCAATTTTACAGAATATATTTATCAAATGACTGGGGACAGGAAAAAGAGAATGATACGGCAGTTGAGATTTTTTGTGACAGTTGTAAGGAGAAATATCATTACGAAAGAAATTATGGCCATGATTATCTAGTTCCGAATGGGTTAGCGTTTCCAAAGCAAAGACCCGAATTGGACAGAAAATATTCGTATAATGATAAAGAAAAACTTGTAAAAAAATATGGCAGAGAAAAAATAGCTGCTATGGTGGCGGATATGACCGCGCCAAAACATAGATTTATAAAGAATCTGGAAAACGAAGATGCCATTAGTTTTGCAAATTCGTGGGCACAGTGGTACAGAAAGAAGTCACTGGCACCGATGGTGTCATATTTACAAAAAATACTGGATGAATATGATGATATAGAAAAGAGTATTGCAGCTAAACAACCATATAATAAAAAATATGAACAGGAATGCAGTATCTTTTCAAAGCAGATAATGGAAACAGAGAAAAAGAGCTGTCAGCTATCATTCCGATATGATAAGGAACAAGATGAAGCTGAACAGGAGCGGAGGAGAAAAGAGCAGGAACAATACGAAGAAAAGCACAGATATGATGATTTTGAGGCAGTAGTTCACTATGATCCTTCGTATAAAAGAGATTTTTCGAATCAGTATTGGGACAGCTATTTTATAAAAGAGTGTATAGATCCACAGCATTTATCTTTGGATAAATCAGGGTATGGAAAACCTATAATAACAATTGCAAAGAAATATGCATGCGTTTGTCAAATTTGTGGAAAAGAGGAGGACATACTTTCATCTAACATGAAAGTCCTTTATGATGAGGACAGAGGTTATTATTTGGATAAATGCTGCAGTTGTCATGAGATATCATCTTTTGAAGCAAAAACAATGGATCTGTTGGATCAGTTAGGAATTACCTATATCAGGGAAAAATCTTTTGATGGCTTAGTCGGTGATTCGGGAAGAGGGCTTCGTTTTGATTTTGTGTTGTCTAAATCTGCTGATAAAGATGGAAAACCAATCTTTGATCTGGCTATAGAATTACAGGGACCGCATCACTATAAAAAAGGTTATTATGATGAATTTGGAACTTATGTGGCAGAAGATAACAGCTATGCATCGGATAGATTTAATCGGCAGATAAAGTACGATGATAGAAAAAGACAATATTGTGAGCAGAACGGTATCAGTTTAGAGTGTATCAAATATACGGCATCAAATGATCAGGAACGTTTAGAAAAAGCAATTAAAACAATTCTTAAGGAGCATGGTTATAAATACTTTGTGGAAAGCGAGAAACATGATGATTGGATGGTGTACTAGAGGTGCACTAAAGGTGTACTAAGGGTGTACTGACTTTTTAATTTACATCTGCTATGATTAAGATGGCAAAAAAGAAAGGGAGCGGAAACGCTCCTTTTTATGTTGCCGTAAGGCGGTGTCTTTCCAATCCTTTCACACCGCCCGTGTACATAGAAGGGAGGAATGGCGGATGCCTATGAAACCAAAGAAGCCGTGCAGACACCCCGGATGTCCGAAGCTGACAGACGGACTGTACTGCGAGGAGCATGAAGCACTGCACCGTGGTGACAGGGCGAGTAGCAGTAAGCGTGGTTACAACAGGCAGTGGCAGAAGGCAAGGGCAAGATACCTGAAGGCACATCCTTTGTGTGTTCAGTGCTTAAAGGAAGGGCATGCGGTGACAGCAACCGTGGTCGATCATATCAGACCGCACCGTGGTGATCCCGTCCTGTTCTGGGACGAGAAGAACTGGCAGAGCCTGTGCAAACCATGTCATGATAAAAAGACATGGAACGAGGATAACAATCCAGAGTATCGGTTCTGACGGCAGACCGTGGGGGTATCTGAATCTCTACAGTCTGAACCGCTGAAGACCGATGGCCCCCTTTGCGTGAATTTTCGCAGAATTAAACAGGGGGGATATATCGGGCAGACCATATTTTTCGCAAAATGGTTATACTACAAGGCGAAAGTGGGTGTCCCCTTTCGTTAAAAACTTTATAAAAAGGCTATTTTTTAGGTCAAAAACAGTGTGAAAAAAGCATTGTTTTTGGCCTTTTTGTTGCCGTCAGGGAAGAAGGTGGAAAGGATGACGGAAGCACAGGCAAAGCAGATAGTGGAGATGCGACTGAATGGTGTTGGGTACAAATCCATCGGAACGGTTGTGGGACTTTCCCGTGATATTGTCAGGAACTATTGCAAAGCACATGACCTGACTGGATATGCATCTGCACTAAAGAAAAATGTCCAGTGCAGGATTGAAAGCGGAGATGCCTGTCAGTATTGCGGTGGAGCAATTGAGAAGCCAAAGACTGGCAGACCTAAGAAGTTCTGCTCAGACAAATGCAGAAGGGAGTGGTGGAAGTCACACCCTGACCTGATTAACCGAAGCGAGGCAGCTTCTTATAAATTGAAATGCGTGAGCTGTGGTAAGATGTTCATTTCTTATGGGAATAAGAACCGTAAGTATTGCAGCCATGACTGTTATATCAAATACAGATTTTGGAGGGATGAAGTAGATGGAATTTCAGAAGTTAAGGATTAAAGACCTCATCCCGGCTACCTACAATCCGAGGAAGAAGCTGAAGTCGGGAGACAAGGAGTATGAGAAAATCAAAAACTCCATTACAGAGTTTGGGTATGTTGAACCCATCATTGTAAATAAGGATTTGACTATCATCGGTGGACACCAAAGAGCCACGGTGCTTTCAGACCTTGGGTATGATGAGGTGGAGTGCATTATCGTAGATGTGGACAAGACAAAAGAGAAAGCACTTAACATTGCTCTCAATAAAATCACAGGCGAATGGAACAAGGAACTGTTGGCTGACCTTATCAAAGATTTGGAGGATAGCAATTTTGATATTGCATTCACAGGTTTTGAACCACCAGAGATTGAACAGCTTTTCAATTCGGTTCACGATAAGAAAATCACAGAAGATGACTTCGATGTGGATGCGGAGCTGAAGAAACCGACCGTTGCAAAGTTCGGTGATGTTTGGCAGCTTGGTAGTCACAGAGTTGTATGTGGTGATTCCATCAAGCCTGAAACCTATGATGTACTCATGAATGGCAAGCGTGCAAACCTTGTCCTTACAGATCCACCATATAATGTAAATGTGGAAGAAACGGCTGGCAAAATCCAAAATGACAATATGGCATCCGAGGATTTCTATAAATTCCTCTTTGCTACCTTTGTAAATATGGAACAGTCGATGGAGCAGGATGCTTCCATCTATGTATTCCACGCAGACACCGAAGGACTCAATTTCAGAAAGGCATTCCACGATGCGGGATTTTACCTCAGTGGTTGTTGCATTTGGAAGAAGAACGCACTTGTTCTTGGCAGAAGTCCATATCAGTGGCAGCATGAACCTTGCCTGTATGGTTGGAAAGTTGGTGGAAAGCATCAATGGTATTCGGACAGAAAGCAGACAACCATTTGGGAGTATGACCGTCCGAAGGCAAGCAAAGACCATCCAACCATGAAGCCGATTGCCCTGATGGCATATCCGATTCAGAATTCGTGTATGTCTAACTGCATTGTGCTTGATCCATTCCTTGGATCAGGTTCTACCCTCATTGCCTGTGAGCAGACAGGCCGTATCTGTTATGGTATTGAACTGGAAGAAAAATTTGTTGATGTAATCGTCAACAGATACATGGAGCAGAGGGGAAGTGCCGAGGATATCTCAGTTATTCGTGATGGAGAGACAATTAAATATTCTGACTTAATCAAGGGAGGTGTGTCTGATGAAACAGATGACCTTCCTTGATTTATGCTCTGGCATCGGTGGTTTCAGGCTTGGACTTGAAACTGCCGGTCACAAGTGCATCGGATATTGTGAATATGACAAATTTGCAAGAGCTTCGTATGAAGCAATGTATGATACGGAAGGAGAGTGGAAAGCAGATGATGTCACAAAACTTAACTCAGACGATGTTCCATACGCAGACATCTGGTGCTTCGGATTCCCATGCCAAGATATCTCCGTTGCCGGAAAGCAACGAGGTCTGGTCGGAAAAAGAAGTGGCATTTATTTCAACATTATTGACCTCCTCAAAGGCAAAGAGGAAAGTGATAAGCCCACATACTTACTTGTTGAAAACGTTAAGAACCTGTTATCGATTAATTCAGGATTCGATTTTGCCACAGTTTTGTCTGAAATGGACGAAGCAGGGTATGACTGTCGGTGGCAAGTGCTTAATTCTAAGAACTTCGGAGTCCCCCAAAACCGAGAGCGTGTGTTCATTATCGCAAATCTTAGAAGCCGAGGTAGAAGAGAAGTATTACCTCTCAGCGGAGAAAACGCGGCAACTCTTAACCAACTTGTAGGTGGAATGCAAGGATATCGTGTGTATGGAACGGACGGTATTTCCGCCACCTTGGTTGGAAATGCCGGAGGAGTTGGGGCAAAGACTGGTCTTTACTTTATTGATCAGAGCAATCACGCTCCCAAAGTTACGGATACAGCAAGGTGTCTGACGGCAAGATATACCGCCGGGATGACAAATCACTCGGCTATGAATTCTGCAGTGATGGAAGTGCATCCAGTTCTTACTCCAGAACGAATGGAGAAAAGACAGAATGGCAGACGGATGAAAAATGATGGAGAGCCGATGTTCACTCTGACTTCACAGGACCGACATGGTGTGTATCTGTGCAAGAAGATGGATCAGGAAACAACTATTAAGGTTCGGACAGGAACTAAGCGAGGATTTGAAGAAGCTCATATTGGGGACAGCATTAATCTTGCGTTCCCTGAGAGCGAGACTAGAAGGGGACGAGTTGGAAAAGGCTGTTCACAGACACTTGATTGTGGAGGGCAGATGGGAACACTGATGAGATGCGGACGCATCCGCAGGCTCACTCCGAGAGAGTGTTTCAGGCTCCAAGGTTTTCCGGACAACTTGTACGAAAAGGCAGCATCCGTCAACTCTGATGCCCAGCTTTACAAACAGGCTGGTAATGCGGTCACAGCTACGGTTGCATATGCTGTTGCAATGTCACTTCCTGAGTCCAGAGATAATGAAAATATAGTGGAAGAATAATGAAAATATGACTGGATATAATGTGCTTTCAGAGGTAATATGCATACTACCAAAAGAAAAGGAGGCGCATTATATGCAGTTTAAAACAGTAGAAACAGACAGAAAAAAGGTAGTAAAAGCAATCGCAGAGTTCTTAGGTGAGGCTTTCAAGTACGCTGGACCACCTACATTTGCCTACAAGATTGGTGAGGTTACGGTGGACCGTGAGGGAACAATCACAATTGAGGACGAACAGAAAGGGGAGGCACTCATGGCAGAGCTTACAGAGCAAGGGTTCATGGGAAGGACTGAAACTGAGCAGACCGAGGATGCACACACGGCCGTGAAGATTACGCTTGAGGGAATGACACCGCAAGGCATCAAGAATCTGGTCAACCTTATTCATTCCAAACAGTACCTTATCAACAAATCTATAAAAACACAGAGCTTCAAGGTTAATGATGCACTCATCACAGCACTTGAAGAATCCGAACTTGCCACAGCCGATGAGGTGGTGACCTTCATCACAGAATTTGGCGGATATGGCAAAGGGTTCTCATTTGCGGATGGGTGCATTTTATTTGAGGGATTTCCTTACACGCAGGACAGCACAAAAGTGAATGCCTACATGGAACTTGCATCCGCAATGGTTAAGGCAGCCAAAGAGCAGAAGCGAATCAGTCCGAAGGAAACCATTGAAGAAAATGAAAAATACTACATGAGAACATGGCTTGTAAGACTTGGATTTGACGGAAAGGATGCCAAGGACACAAGAAAGGTTCTGCTGGACAACCTCAAGGGACACACCGCATTCCGAACAGAAGCCGACAAGGTCAAATGGAATGAGCGTCAGAAGGCACGTAAAGCAGAAAGGGGGGTGCAGTAATATGAACTTCCCACCGAAAGCAATCGTAGATCAGATAAAAAAGGATTATCCCAAGGGAACAAGAGTCCGCTTGACACACATGGAAGATCCCTACCGTAGCATGGCGGTGGGGATGAGAGGAACGGTAACAAGTGTCGATGATACAGGAACCATTCATATGAGTTGGGATGATGGTGGTAGTCTTGGAATTGTCTATGGCGAGGATTCTTGCGAGAAGCTCCATACTGTGACGGTCAGGTGTTATGGAAAGGAAGAAGTCTATGACAGCCGAGGAGAAGCGGTTGCATTTTATGAAAAAGCTACCTTTGGAAGCGAAGGTAGTGAGCATGAAAGGTACACCAATATTTTGGCAGAGCTTCTGCTTGGCAAGGATTATGCAACGGATGGGGTGGACTAATCTGCCCCATAATATACACAAATTTCTGTAGTTACATTTGGTAGATTTATGGCGAGATATAACTGGCTATTATGTGTGTTTAGAGTGATATATAGACTACCGAAAGGGAAAACAACACACGGAGGTTCGAAAGGATGAACGAAAAAATAGCAAACCAGATAGCAGAAATGAAGAAGCAGACCATTGGAGTTGAGGTCGAAATGAACAACATCAGAAGAGATAAGGCAGCAAAGCTCGCAGCCGACTTCTTCGGAACAGGAAGATACGAGGATACAGCAAGAAGAAACAGCTACTACACTTGGTCAGCTTGGGACGAGCAAGGCAGAGAATGGAAATTCCAAAGGGATGTGAGTATTGCGGGACCAGACAGCGAGAAATGCGAAATGGTAACCCCAATTCTTACCTACGCAGACATGGAAACCTTGCAAGAGCTTGTAAGAAGGCTTAGAAAAGCGGGAGCCAAGAGCGACCCAACAAGAGGATGCGGAGTACACATTCACATCGGAGCGAAGGGGCACACAGCACAGAGCCTTAGAAACCTTGCAAACATTATGGCAAGCCACGAAAGCCTGATTGCAGAAGCCTTGAAACTTGACAACTACAGGATGGACCGCTACTGCAGAACGGTAGACCCACGATTCCTTGAGAAGGTCAACAAGAAAAAGCCTAAGAGCTTGGCAGACCTTGCAGAGATTTGGTACACAGGAAACGGAGCAGCCTACGGAAGAAACGAGCATTACAACGATAGCCGATACCATATGCTGAACCTTCACGCAACCTTCACAAAGGGAACGGTTGAATTCAGACTTTTCCAATTTGAAACACCATCAAACGGAAAGCAGAACGGTTTACACGCAGGACAGCTTAAAAGCTACATACAGTTTTGCTTAGCACTTAGCCAAATGGCAAAGATGGTAAGAACTGCAAGCCCAAAGCCACAGCAGAACGAGAATCCGAAATACGCAATGAGAACTTGGCTTCTCCGCCTCGGCTTCATCGGGGACGAATTCAAGACCGCAAGAGACCTTTTCACAAAGAGACTTAGCGGAGACACAGCCTTCAGAAATGGAAGTGTGGCTTGAAGGACAGAGCAATAAGCTCCCCCTTCTCCCAAACCCATGACCGCCTAGTGCGGTCTTAGGGAGGTAGAAGGGTACACCTTCAGAAAGGATGGATTTGCAGAATGGAAAAAAGATATTATGTTGCGTATGGCAGCAACCTAAACATTGAACAGATGCGTATGCGTTGCCCTGAATCACGAATCATTGGAACTTCATGGATTGAAGATTACGAACTTCTCTACAAGGGTAGTCAGTCTGGGGCCTACCTTACCATTGAACCAAAGGAAGGAAGCCGAGTTCCTACTGGCGTGTGGGCGGTCACAGAGGCTGACGAAGCCGCCCTTGACCGCTACGAGGGTTACCCAAGCTTCTACTACAAGAAAGAGCTTACCTTGCCGATTACGGGCATCCGAACGGGAAAGGTAAGAAACAGAAAATGCTTCGTTTACATTATGCACGAAGATAGGCAGATAGGGATTCCATCAAGTAGATATGTGGCTACGGTTCTCAAAGGCTACATTGCATTTGGATTCGATGAGCATTACCTTGCAGAAGCAAGCATCAAGGCAGAGGAGGCGGTAAAGCATGAAGGAAAACATCATTTCAATTGGTTTTAGAATTTGCCCCAAGTGTGGGCAGAACTACCACGGAGTGCCCGCTTTGTCGAGGGTGCAAGGTTTGGGGCAGATTTGCCCCGACTGTGGCACCAAAGAGGCACTTGAAAGCATCGGTGTGGATGCAGATGAGCAAGAGAGAATCCTTGAAAGTATCCATAAAAGCAGTGTGGTGGATCCGTCATAATATACACAATTTGCCCTTGCATTCTTTGGTACATATATGATCCGAATTAACTGGATAATATAGTGGTTTAGAGCAAATATGTACATACCGAAAGGGAAAACAAAGAAGGAGGCACAAGGCCATGACAGAAATCAGAATTTTAGAGGATGCGGTAAACGAAGGAAAGAGATATGGGGACATCAATGTGAACCCAACATTTGCGGATGCATATTTTTACAGCAAGGATGCAGGAAACGACTTGATAAACTTTGGAGAGGTTATTTGGGAACACGACATTGAAGCAATCATCGAAAACTGCAGAAGGTTCGGAATTAAGGAATTTACCATCAGCTCCACATTTTCAAGCCTCATCACTACGATAGCAGAATTCGAAAAGAAAGGGGCGAATCTCGGAGATTTGGTTGAGATCAACAGCCGATACGATGATTGGAGAACAGGAGAAAAGGAAATCCTCCCGGCACTTAAAATGACAATCGCATAAGAAATTGGGGTGGGAGCAAGCCTTCCACCCTGTTGTAATATACACAATATTCCTTTCGAGGATGCGGGTCATGCGGTTGCATGGACATTGACAAGAATTTAAACAACAACGATTTTTACAAGGAGAGCTTCTACGGAGGCTCTTTTTGTTTGCCATAAATTACGAGGAGGTGAGGACAGTGGCACAGAGAGGAAGAAAACCAAAGCCTACGGCACTAAAGGCACTAGAGGGCAATCCGGGCAAGCGTAGCCTTAACACGGGCGAACCAAAGCCTGAGAAGAAAGCTCCACGCTGTCCTTCATGGCTTGAGGATGAAGCAAAGAAGGAATGGAAGCGTATGGCGAGGCAGCTCGAACACCTCGGCATTTTGACTGAGGTTGATATGGCTGCCTTCGCAGGATACTGCCAAGCCTATGCAAGATGGAAGGAAGCCGAGGAGTTTATCACACAGCATGGAACAATCGTAAAGACTCCGAGTGGCTATTGGCAACAGGTACCACAGGTATCCATTGCCCAGACCTATCTTAAGATTATGAATAAATTTTGTGAGCAGTTCGGTCTTACACCATCTGCCAGAAGCCGTATTGTATCTGACAATGCGAAGGATGAGCAGAGTGATGAGATGGAATTCTTGCTGATGAATGGTGGTGGAGGTAAGTAATGTTTGATGAAGCAAAGGCACAACACGCTGTCAATTTTATCAATTGCCTGAAACATACCAAGGGCAAGTGGAGAGGAGTTCCGTTTGAACTGCTCGGTTGGCAGGACGAGATTATTCGTAACCTATATGGTACGGTTAAGGAAAATGGATACAGACAGTACAATACCTGTTACTGTGAAATTCCAAAGAAGAATGGTAAATCGGAGCTTGCTGCTGCGATTGCATTATATATGACCTGTGGTGACGGAGAGTGGGGAGCAGAGGTTTATGGTTGTGCTTCAGACCGTCAACAGGCATCTATCGTATTTGATGTTGCGGTGGATATGGTGGATCAGTGTCCAGCACTGAAAAAGAGAATCAAGCCAGTCATGAGTGTGAAGCGTTTGGTGTATAAGCCAACGAACAGCTTTTATCAGGTGTTATCTGCAGAGGCATACACGAAGCATGGATTGAATGTCCATGCGGTTATCTTCGATGAGCTTCACGCACAGCCAAACAGAGAACTGTTCGATGTTATGACCAAAGGTTCTGGTGATGCAAGAACACAGCCTCTGTTCTTCCTGATTACCACGGCTGGCAATGACCGAAATTCTGTATGTTTTGAACAACATCAGAAGGCGGTGGATATTATCGAGGGCAGAAAGATTGACCCGACATTTTATCCTGTGATTTACGGGGCAGCCTATGAGGATGATTGGACGAGTGAGGCTACTTGGTATAAAGCAAATCCGTCCCTTGGAGAAACCATTGATATTGAAAAGGTTCGAAATGCCTATATCAGTGCAAAGGAGAATGCTGCCGAGGAGAACATTTTTAGACAGCTCCGTTTAAACCAATGGGTAAAGCAATCTACGAGATGGATGCAGATGGATAAATGGGATGCCTGTGCATTCCCTGTGAATGAGGAGGAGCTTCTTGGAAGGGAATGCTATGGTGGACTCGACCTTTCGAGCAGTACTGATATAACAGCATTCGTGCTTGTGTTTCCTCCAAGAAATGATACGGAAAAATATATGATTTTGCCGTACTGCTGGATACCAGAGGAGAACATGAGGCTTCGAGTCCGTAGGGACCATGTTCCATATGATGTGTGGGAAGCAGAAGGGTGTCTGAAAACTACAGAAGGCAATGTCATCCATTACGGATACATTGAGAATTTTATCGAGGAGCTTGGAACGAAGTATCACATCAAAGAGATTGCATTTGACCGTTGGGGAGCAACTCAGATGGTACAGGACCTTGAAGGAATGGGATTTACAGTTGTTCCATTCGGACAGGGATACAAAGATATGAGTCCACCAACCAAGGAACTGATGAAGCTGACCTTGGAGGAGCGAATAGCCCATGGTGGACATAAGGTTCTTAGATGGATGATGGACAATGTGTATGTCCGTAATGATCCAGCGGGAAATATCAAGATGGACAAAGAAAAGTCCACGGAGAAAATCGATGCTGCGGTTGCAACCGTTATGGCTCTTGACAGAGCTATCCGTAATGAGGGAAGTGGCAGCAGTGTATATGATGACCGTGGAATCATTGTATTCTGATTTCATAAATAAAAAATGTGCATTCTAATGTTGTTGAGAATTGACCTGAAAAGTCGTATACTAAAAATATATGATTGGAGGTAATACAATGTCAGAAAGTACAGTTGAAAGAAGTATATACTATTATGATTTTTATACTAGAAATAAGATTGGAAATACAGATAAATACGATTATTCAGCAATTCTAATTAAAAATTTTTTGATAGATTTACAACAGAAACAGGCTGGGTCAGATAGTTATGAGCAGTTTTTGAAACCAACACGAAATGGAAATAATATGTTTGTCATTGTAGATGATATTGAAAAAACGTTAATTAAATTTAGAATTGTACTATGTCGAGATGATGCATTACCATTTATTGAAAAAAATGGTAATCTTGAAACATTAGGTTCATATATTGATTCAGATCAAAGTATTGCTGAAATAACGCATTGTATATATTTTTGTGATTATGGAATACTAGGAGCAGAATATAATGCTTCAGGAGCTAGAGCAACTGCTATAGTTGAGTATTTGCAAAGATTTGAATTAACAGAGGGCATTATTACTTGTAGGCACAAATTAAATTTTGATGCATATGCTAAACTTATAGATGGTGAAGAGTTTACACTGTTTGATTTTTCTGTTAAAAGTGATTCAGATGCATACAATCATATGCTGGCAAAGAAGAGTATTTTTAGCTCTATTCAGAAAACAGTGCCAGACGCAGATACATTTGAGGTTGTGTTGAAGAAAAGAAAAACTAAGAAGAATAAATTTTCTGGCTTCGTACTACCATTCACAAAGGATGAAACAAAGGAGTTGTTAGAGAAGTACAGAGAAGATATTATTAAATTTAATGTTAGCCAAGGTTCTATCGTAGATAAAATTGATTTATTATCAGATAAATTTGTGAACAAAGTTACATTGGTAAGAACTGCCGAGAGAACTATTGATTCGAATGATATGTATAGTAGGATTAATAACTATTTTAACGGATCAGTTGTACAGTATTGTAGAAAGATTTAGGAGAAGTGATAATATGACAAAAGCAATTCGTAGGGATCGAATATTTATATTTTTGATTCCGATTGTTGTTGCTGTGTTTTCTTTTTTTGTATTAAAAGGATGTATTAGTAAATATAATATAGAAATTAACGCAGCAGATGGGTTAGATGACTGCAAGCTGATGTTGGATATCTGGGGAACATTACTTGGATTCCTCATTACTGCAGTTTCGCTATTCTTAACAATTGGTGATGGAAAGTATATGAATACTCTTAAATCATCAGGGCATTTTGCAACTGTTTTATATTCATATGTAATTTGTTGTATACATTTGTTTATTGCGGTGGTGTTTGCGATAATTGTTGTATTTCTTAAAATTTGGAATATGACAGTGTTTACATTGTTATGTGCAACTGTAATAGATACGCTAATTATAGTTGCAATTTGTTTATACTTTCTATTTTTTATCGTAATCAATACTAATAAGTAAAGCTAAAGGCATTTGTTTTTGTAAGACAAATGCTTTTTTTTTCGCTCATTTTTAGGAGGTGTTTTATGGGAATCAAGAGTTTATTTGGCTTCGGACAGGCAAGGGATAAGCCGACCGACACAGCAGGAAGTGGTTACTCGTTCTTCTTTGGAAGAACCACAAGCGGAAAGCCTGTGAATGAGAGAACAGCCATGCAGACAACAGCAGTTTATTCCTGTGCTCGAATATTGGCAGAAGCGGTGGCACAGCTACCTCTTCATGTCTATGCCTACAAGGAAGATGGTGGCAAGGAAATCAAGCACGACCATCCGTTATATTATTTGCTCCATGATGAGCCAAACCCAGAGATGACTTCATTTGTGTTTCGTGAAACGCTGATGAGTCATCTTTTAATTTGGGGAAATGCCTATGCACAGATTATCCGTGACGGAGCAGGAAGGGTGCTTGGTCTGTATCCACTCCTTCCAGACAAGATGGAAGTGGAGAGGGACGAGAGAGGAAATCTTTATTATATCTATTCCCGTGATACGGACGAGAATCCGAACTTCAAGGGAAGTGGTCAGTTTGTATTAAAAGCCGAGGATGTGCTTCATATTCCCGGACTTGGATTTGACGGACTGATTGGATATTCCCCAATAGCAATGGCAAAGAATACGGTCGGTATGACACTTGCCTGTGAGGAATACGGTGCGAGCTTCTTTGCAAACGGTGCAAATCCGGGAGGAGTGCTTGAGCATCCGGGAGTGCTAAAAGATCCGAGCAAGGTGAGGGAGTCTTGGAATTCTGTATACCGAGGTTCTAACAATGCCCATAAGATTGCGGTGCTTGAGGAAGGTATGAAATATCAACAGATTGGTATTCCACCAGAAGAAGCACAGTTCCTTGAAACTAGAAAGTTTCAGGTCAATGAGATTGCGAGATTATTTCGAGTGCCACCACACATGGTTGGGGATTTGGAAAAGAGTAGCTTTTCAAACATTGAGCAGCAGTCTTTGGAATTTGTGAAATACACACTTGAGCCTTGGGTGATCCGTTGGGAACAGGCTCTGCAGAGGGCATTGTTACTTCCGGGAGAGAAGGGCAAATACTTTATTAAATTCAATCTGGACGGACTTCTCCGTGGAGATTACCAAAGCAGAATGAATGGTTATTCCGTAGGAAGGCAGAATGGTTGGCTGTCAGCCAATGACATCCGTGAGATGGAGAATTTAAATCCAATCTCGGATGAGGAAGGTGGAAACCTCTACCTTGTTAATGGCAGTATGACAAAACTTGCTGATGCAGGAGCCTTTGCAAAGGAAGAACAACAGGAAGTGGAGGAACAAACACAGGTGGAAGAACCACCAGAAAACTATAGAAAGAGAGGCAAACGATGAAGCGTAAGTTTTGGAATTGGGTAAAAAACGATGGCGAACTTGGTATCGAAAGAACCCTGTGTATCAATGGCGAAATATCGGATGAGACTTGGTACGGTGATGAAGTGACTCCTAAGTTGTTTAAGGATGAGCTGAATGCCGGAGAAGGCAATATTACGGTATGGATTAACTCGCCGGGTGGAGATGTGTTCGCAGCAGCACAAATCTACAATATGCTCCGTGATTACAAAGGCAGTGTCACGGTTAAGATTGACGGACTGGCAGCATCGGCAGCATCTGTGATTGCTGTGGCAGGAGATACCGTTTTGATGTCCCCTGTGGCAATGATGATGATTCATAACCCAGCTACCCTCGCAATTGGGGAAGCCAAGGATATGGAGAAGGCTATCAGTATGCTGAATGAAGTCAAGGAGAGCATTTTAAATGCCTATGAAGATAAGACAGGTCTTAAGCGAAACAAGCTGTCAAGGATGATGGATGAGGAAACTTGGTTCAATGCCAAGAAAGCCGTGGAGCTTGGTTTCGCAGATGAAATCCTCTTTGCCAAGGATGATCCAAAGGAAGAAGAGGACGATGATGAGCCAAAGGAGCCTGACGAGGGGGATGATGGCAAGGGAAAGAAAGAGGATGAGGAGAAAAAGAAGAAACCTCCATTTCAGACGGATTCCATGATGTTTTCTTCTAAGTCCGTAAGAAATTCATTCCTTTTAAAGGTATCCGATCAGTCGGATGTCATGATTCCAATTAACCAGTTAGACAAGAGATTAAATCTCTTAAAACATTAAGGAGGACAAACCATGAGTAAGATTTTAGAATTAAAGGAAAAGAGAGCGAAAGCGTGGGAAGCTGCAAAGGCATTCCTTGATACCAAGAGAACCGATAGCGGTTTTGTTTCTGCAGAAGACTCTGCGACCTATGACCGAATGGAACAGGAGGTTGTAGACCTCGGAAAAGAAATTGACCGCTTGGAGAGACAGGCGGTGATTGATGCGGAGCTTGCCAAGGCATCTGCTACACCAATCACAAACAAGCCTACTGCTCCTATGGGAGATAACAAGACTGGCAGAGCAACCGATGAGTACAAGAGAGCGTTTTGGGACAACATGAGACACAAGAGTGTTTCGTATGATGTCACGAACGCTCTTTCTATTGGTACAGATTCAGAGGGTGGCTACCTTGCTCCTGACGAATATGAGAAGAAGCTGGTGGAGGCACTTGAGGAAGAGGTGTTCTTTAGAAGCCTTGCAACTACCATTAAGACATCAAGCGGTGACCGTAAGATTCCTGTTGTAACTTCTAAGGGAGAAGCAGCATGGATTGATGAGGGCGGTCAGTTTCCTGAGTCTGATGACAGCTTCGGACTTACATCTATCGGAGCATTCAAGCTCGCTACCATGATTAAGGTATCCGATGAACTTCTTAATGATTCGGTATTCCCTCTTGCCAACTACATCTCTAAGGAGTTTGCAAGAAGAATCGGTGCAAAGGAAGAGGAAGCATTCTTTATCGGTGATGGCGCTGGAAAGCCTACGGGTATTTTTGATACCAAGGGTGCAGAGACAGGTGTGACTGCTGCAAGTGGCAATATCACATTTGATGATGTGATGGACCTTTATTACAGTCTTCGCGCTCCTTACCGTAATAAGGCTGTGTGGTTACTGAATGATTCGACCGTAAAGGCAATCAGAAAGTTAAAGGATGGCAATGGCAACTATATCTGGCAGCCTTCTGTCAGAGAGGGAGAGCCTGACCGAATCCTTAACCGTCCATACCGCACATCCATCTATGTTCCGGAGATTGGAGCTGGTAACCGTGTCATGGCATTCGGTGACTTCAGCTACTATTGGATCGCAGACAGACAGGGCAGAAGTTTCAAGAGACTCAATGAGCTTTATGCTACAAACGGTCAGGTAGGCTTCCTTGCTTCTGAGAGAGTTGACGGTAAGCTCATTCTTTCTGAGGCTGTCAAGACTCTTGATATCAAGGGTTCAAAGGCTACGGGATCGAATTCATAAGAAATAAGGGTGGCTATATGCCATCCACCTAATAGGAGGTCGCAGACATGATTGTTACACTAAATGAAATGAAAAAATATCTGCGTGTAGATTTCCCCGATGACAATAAGCTCATAAAGTCCTTTATTCATGTGGCAGAGGAAATGTGCAAGGATATCATAAGGGCAGACAGTTTTGGTAATTATGAAACCAATGAAACTGTCAAAGTGGCAGTCATGTATGCGGTTGCCTACCTTTATGAGCATCGTGAGGAAGCGAATCACACGGAACTGAAGCTGACACTTCGGTCGATGTTATCAGGTCTTAGATGGGAGGCTTTCTGATGATTGAAGGATTAAGATGCAGGATAGTTATTCAGCAGACACACACAGGTACGGATGCGGTGGGAAACCATAAGGCAGTATGGGAAGATTATTATAAATGCTATGCCTATGCAAACAATCTGTCTGGGGCGGAGTTCTTTGCAGCAAAGCAGATAGGAGCAGAGGCAGAAGTGGATTTCATTATCCGCTATTGCAAGAAGGTATCAACCCTAAAGTCTGATAAGTTCCGTATCATTTTTAATGGGGAAATTTATAACATTACCTTTGTTGATAATGTGCAGTATAAAAATAAAACTCTGAAACTTAGGGCAAAGAGGGAGGCGTGATAATGGCAAATGTGAGTATCGACCATATGGCTGATGAGATTATGAAAGGTCTTAAGGAGTATGCGTATACTTCTGCAGAAACTGTAAAAACTGCTGTGAAAAAAGCAAGTAATACGGTCAAGAAGGAAGTAGTTAAGAATGCACCTGTTCGTACAGGAAAGTATAAACGGAGCTTCAAGGTCACAAAGCAGAAGGAAACAGCAAATGCCCTGACAATGGTAGTTCATAGTAAAGACCGTTATCAACTTACCCATCTTTTGGAGAAAGGTCATGCCAAGCGTGGCGGTGGAAGGGTTCGAGCCATTCCTCATATTGCTCCTGCCGAGCAGAAGGGAATTGAGAAGTTGACAAAGGAAATTGAAAGGGGGCTGTCCTTATGAGTCATGAAGAAGTAATGGCTATGATGGGAGAGCTTGGATTGCCTTTTGCATATCATCACTTTGCAGAGGGAGAATCCCCAGAGCCGCCTTTTAGTGTGTTTTTATATCCGGGAGCAGACAACTTTGCTGCTGATGGAAAAGTTTATTACAAAATCAATCGTTTGGACATTGAGGTGTATATCGATTTGAAGGACATTGATTTGGAACAGAGAGTAGAAGCCGTGTTAGATGAACACGGTATTTTTTATGCCAAAAGCGAAGTATGGATTGAAGAGGAACATCTGTATGAAGTGCTTTATGAAATGGAGGTATAGGCATTATGGCAAATAAGAAGAATAAAGTAAAATTCAATATCTGCAATGTTCATTATGCACCGATTACAGTTGCAGAAGATGGAAGTGTGACATTCGCTACACCTGTAGCAATGCCGGGTGCAGTATCCTTAAGTCTTGATCCGACAGGAGAGCCAGAGAGCTTTTATGCAGATGGTATCGAGTATTATGTCATCAATAACAATCAGGGTTATGACGGTGACCTTGAGCTTGCGATGATTCCTGAGAGCTTCAGAACGGAGATTTTGAAGGAAGAAACCGACAGCAATAATGTGCTTGTGGAGAATGCAAACAGCGAGACAGGCAGCTTTGCCCTTCTGTTTGAGTTCGATGGTGACATCAGAAAGATTCGTCATGTCATGTATAACTGTTCCGCTTCCCGTCCAAAGATTGAAAGTAAGACCAATGAAGAGGACAAGGAAGTACAGACAGAAACCCTTACCGTAAAAGCAAGACCTATGGCAAGCGGATATGTCAAGGCAAAGACAGGTGATAATACTGCAGATACCGTTTACAACAATTGGTACAAGTCAGTTTATCAGCCAAGCAAAGAAACAAAGGCAGCTTCTTCATCGAGTGGAAGCACTACTACAAATAGTCAGAAATAGGGAGGTACGAAAGGATGAGTATTGTAAAGAATATAGAAATTGACGGACAGCAGGTAAAGTTTAAGGCGAGTGCAGCTATTCCAAGAATCTATCGTTTGAAGTTTCAGAGGGATATCTACAAAGATCTGAGTGCTTTGGAAAAGAGCATCGATAAGGAAGATGCGGAGAAATCCAACCTTGATTTATTTTCCCTTGAGATGTTCGAGAACATTGCTTTTGTTATGGCCAAGCACGCTGATCCAAGTATTCCTGACACACCAGAGGAGTGGCTTGATTGCTTCAACACCTTTTCAATCTATCAGGTATTGCCACAGCTTATTGAGCTTTGGGGATTGAATGTGAAAACGGATGTGGAAGCTAAAAAAAACTTCGTCCGACAGAGCGTGAAATGACAACACCGCTGTTTCTGCTCAGATGCGTACAGCTAGGTCTTTCAATGGCAGATTTGGAAATGCTGTCGATTGGTCTTATTAATGATATGTATGCTGAGAGTAGGAACGATGATTGTGATTATGCTACTTTGGCAACACAGGAAGATTTCGACAAATTTTAATAATTCAGGGGAGCAGTTGTTCCCCAATACATATTTTTACGGGAGCTTAAGATGCTCCTTTTTTTGTACCAATTTTTAGGAGGTGGAAGGCTTGGCTGGTAGAATCCAAGGTATAACAGTTGAGATTGGCGGAGATACAACCAAGTTGCAGACCGCCTTAAAAGGTGTCAATGGGCAGATTAAATCGACACAGCAACAGCTCAAAGATGTAGATAAATTATTAAAACTTGATCCGGGTAACACAGAGCTTCTTGCACAGAAGCATAAGCTCCTCGCAGAAGCGGTGGGAGAAACCAAGGAAAAGCTCGCTACACTTAAGACCGCAGCAGAACAGGCAAATACAGCTCTTGCTAATGGAGAGATTTCACAGGAGCAGTACGATGCCCTTCAGCGTGAGATTATTGAGACAGAGCAGGACTTAAAGAAGCTGGAAACTCAGGCAAACCAGTCAGCTACTGCAGTACAGAAGATTGCAAGTGCCGGAGAAAAATTACAGGCAACAGGAGATAAGATTTCCTCTGCTGGAGAGAAGTTGCTACCAGCTACGGCAGCAGTCACCGCCCTTGGTGGTGCTTCCTTAAAGACCGCAGCCGACTTTGAAAGTTCTATGTCACAGGTACAGGCTACGATGGGAATTACCAAGGAGTCCATGTCTACAGTAAATGGGCAGTCGGTTAATACGATGGAAACACTCGGCAATCTTGCCAAGAAGATGGGTAGTGAAACTGCCTTTAGTGCTACGGAATGTTCACAGGCACTTAACTACTTAGCCCTTGCTGGATACAGTACCGAGCAGATGTGTAATACACTTCCTACGGTATTAAACCTTGCAGCAGCGGGCGGTATTGACCTTGCTTCGGCTTCTGATATGGTAACCGATGCAATGTCTGCCCTTGGAATGGGTGTAGATGAAGCAGAAACAATGGTAGATCAGATGGCAAAGACAGCATCTACCACAAATACATCGGTTGCACAGCTTGGCGAAGGAATCCTTACTATTGGAGCAACTGCCAAGTCTATCAAGGGTGGAACTGCAGAATTAAATACAGCACTTGGTATCCTTGCTAATAATGGTATCAAGGGTGCAGAGGGTGGTACGCACCTTCGAAATATCATTCTTTCTTTGCAGAACCCTACGGACAAAGCTGCCGATGCAATGGAGTCCCTCGGAATACAGATTTATGATTCACAGGGTAATATGCGTTCTATGAATGATATCCTTGGGGATTTGAATACAAGTATGGATGGTATGACTTCTGCAGAGAAGGACAATATCATCAGTAAGATTTTCAATAAGACCGACCTTGCTTCCGTCAATGCTCTGCTTGCAAATACGGGAGATACTTGGGATGATTTGCAGACTTCCATTACGAACAGTGGAGGAGCAGCACAGCAGATGGCTGATACACAGCTTGATAACTTGCAAGGTCAGCTTACCATATTAAAATCGGCTCTTGAGGGACTTGCTATTTCCTTTGGAGAACTTTTGATGCCGGCCCTTAAATCTATCGTGGGTTGGGTGCAGAAGTTTGTGGATTGGCTCAATTCACTAGATGAAGGTACAAAGAAGGTCATCGTGACGGTCGCATTAATCGTGGCAGCACTTGGTCCTGTCCTCATTATTATAGGCAAGGTTATATCAGCAGTTGGAACAATTATGACAGTAGTTCCAAAGGTGGCAGGAGTTATTAACACAGTAAAGGGAGCGTTTGCTGCCTTAAATGCCACAATGCTTGCCAATCCAATCGTGCTGATCATAGCAGCAATCGCAGCTTTAGTGGCTGCTTTTATTTATTTATGGAATACCAATGAGAATTTCAGACAGTTCTGGATTGACCTTTGGGAAAATATCAAACAGGTGGCAATCACGGTATGGAATGCACTAAAGGCATTCTTCCAAGCGGTGTGGGATGCCATTAAGCTGATATTCCAGACTGTATTTAATGTAATAAAAACACTTGTGGTGACCTATTTTACCATCTACAAGACGATTATTACAACAGTCATCAATGCAATAAAACTTGTGATTGAAACCGTATGGAATGCGATAAAACTCGTTTTTACCACAGTCTTTAATGTGATAAAGACTATCGTGACCACATATTTCAATATTTACAAGACAATCATTCAGACAGTTTTGACTGTAATTCAGACGGTCATTACAACTGTATGGAATACGATAAAGACAGTCATTACCACGGTTCTTAATGCTATCAAAACCATATTTACAACCGTATGGAATGCCATCAAGACGATTATTCAAGCTGTGGTCAGTGGCATCAAGGGACTGATTACTGGAGATTTTACTGCAGTCAAAAATTCGATTACCACAATTATGAATACCATAAAAAGTACCATTTCCACGATTTGGAATACGATCAAGTCTACGGTATCGACTGTGCTTGGTGCAATCAAGGGAGCGGTCACTTCCGTATTTAATGAAATTGTAAATGCGGTCAAAGGAGCAATGACGAATGTCTTAAATGCAGTAAAGAATGGATTTTCAAATGTGAAGAACCATATCACAGGACTTGCATCACAGGCATTTACTTGGGGCAAGGATTTAGTTATGGGTATCGTTAATGGTATCAAGAGTTGCATTAGTGCCGTAGGAGATGCGGTTAAGAGTGTAGCTGATAAGATTAAATCATTCCTTCATTTCTCTGTCCCGGACGAAGGACCACTTACCGATTACGAAAGTTGGATGCCTGACTTCATGGGAGGACTTGCCAAGGGCATCGAGGACAGTAAATCGATGGTGGCAAAAGCAGTGGAAGGTGTGGCATCTGATATGGTGGTTAATCCAAATGTCAGTGCGGACTATGGAACTTCGACAGGTTCATCCACTACTTCAGCTATGGGTGCAGATGGACTGATTGGAGCAATCCGTGACCTCATTAGTAACATGAAAGATCCGTCAGATGGCGGTGGGGATATTGTAATCCCTGTATATCTTGGAGGAACACTCCTTGATGAAACAATTATTACTGCCCAGCAGAGGGCAAATCTAAGAAGTGGAGGCAGATAAAATGGCATTTTTTCAATACTTGGTATTTGACAGTCTGAATCTGCCGTTCCCTGTTTCCTATGACCTAGATCTGGGAGATGTAGAAGCAGATTCTAGTGGAGAGACAGAAGCTGGTACAACACAAAGAGATGTAGTCCGAAGCGGAGTAGTAACAATTTCAGTATTGTTCAATGTATCTCCGCAATGGTTAAAGGTTTTGACTGCGTATAGTAAAAAGGACAGAATAGCGGTCAGATATTTTGATACAGAGGAGCTTGATTTGAAATCAACGGAAATGTTTATTTCGGGATTTAAGGCCAAGCTCAAAAAGGATACTTCTTACAAAGGATTGTGGGAAGTGTCCTTCACTTTGAAAGAATTTTAAGGAGGAAGCTGATGTACCCGGTATCAGAAGAATATAAAAAGGCTATATGTGAGCCTTCCCGTTCATTCTTTTGGACAGGGAAAATCATTACAAAAAACAAAAAAGAATATGCATTTGGAAACGATGATATAGTAAAAGGTTCGGGATACATCAGCAGACAGTGTTCGGGGTCTTCTGAAATAGAACTAGGTTCTGTGTATGCAGCAGAACTAGGCATTTCTTTGTTTTCAAATGTAGATAGATATAGTTTGGAAGATGCGAGCATTGAGATATCGTTTCATTTGAAACTTTCAGATGGAAGCTATGAGGCTGTTCCGATGGGTATCTTTTATATTGCAGAAGCGAACAGAAAAATTAAAACTTTAGAGCTTAAGGCATACGATGCAATGCTGAATTTGGATAAGAACTTCAATAAAGGATTATCAAGTGCATTTCCTTATGATTTTTTAACATTGCTGTCAAAGGCCTGTCATGTTGAATTGGCACAGACGAAGGCGGAAATTGAAGCATTGACAAACGGTAAGGAGCTATTTGGTATTTATCAGGAAAACGACATCGAGACTTGGAGGGATTTTTTATATTATCTTGCACAGGCAATGGGGTGCTTTTCTATAATTGACCGAACAGGAAAGTTGAGATTGGTTCAGTATGGAGCGGACAGTATAAAAACTGTAGATAGCAGACATAGATTTACGAGTAGTTTTTCTGACTTTGTTACAAGGTATACAGCCGTCAATTCTACAAACAAGAAAACAGATACTGCCGAGTATTATTCAGTTAAACCGGATGATGGACTGACAATGAACCTTGGAGTAAATCCGCTCCTGCAATTCGGACTTGATGAGACGAGAAAGCGTATCATCAATGAAATATTGAAGTCAATCCTAAAAGTAAATTATGTACCGTTTGATTCAGATACCATCGGTGACCCGGCACTCGATCTTGGAGACGTGATTAAGTTTACAGGCGGTCACGCAGACGAGAGTCAGCATTCTGCAATCACATCAATCAATACAAAAATCAACGGAAAGCAGAGCATAAAATGTGTCGGTAAGAATCCAAGGCTTGCTGGAGCCAAGAGTAAGAATGATAAGAACATCGCAGGATTGGAAAACTCAATCAGTGAGAATAAGCTGAGTATATACACCTATGTTAATGCACTTGCGATTAATCTTGGTTCTGCCAAGACTTCCATAATAAATATAGAATTTGCATCCGGGGATGAAACAAATGCAGAATTTCATGGAGGGGCAATTCTTGATATTAAGAGCAATGCAAATAAGAGAAGCATAACTGCGGAAACAAGCATTGATATGGGTGAGGAGCAGAGCAAGGTTATCTCATTTCCTGTTGCATGGGAAGAAGACGGAAAGGCTGAGATTACTGTATATTATGTAATTGATGGAAAAGAGGTAGAGCAGTTCCATCCGAAGGAAACATGGCATACAGGTAATCATTTGCTAAATCTATACTATCCAATTTTGGAAATGCAAGCCAATGAACTTCATACATTTGAGGTATTGGTGTCATTGACGAATGGGAGTGGAAGAATTGAACCACAGAACGCAATGGCAACAATCAGTGGACAGGGACTTGGCGTACAGGAACGATGGGATGGTCGTATTACTGTGGATCAGGAGATTGGAAAGATTGGACTTTCAGGACTTCCTACAAATAAACTGCATGATAAGATTTCTGTTAAATTTATTGCTCCAAAGAGACAGGGATTAACAGACAGCATTGTACAGATACCGCTTACTGGATTAATGGTCAAAGGAATGACATCGGATGTTTCCTTCTTTGTTCCTATTATTCAGGATGTTATCGAAGTGGCAGACAAGAACAAAATGGAATATGCAAGAGCCTATGTTGTGGATGATACAGAATTCAGACTGAATAGGGAGTATGCCCTAATTGGTGGAGAATATCTAACTGTAGATAGAGGCAGAGCAATCCAGCTCACAATAGATACAGAGCCATTTACGGAGTTAAATGAGCTGGAGATTCTTCCATTTGAAAACCAGTATTTTGTGAATAAATCAAAGGTTCTTGCAGATAAGTTTTGGCTGACAGAGAAAGTAAAAATAACAGAAAAACAGGCGGTACTTGTGTTGAACTATCAGACGAGAGTGGTTGGAGAGGTCAGTAAACTGGAAAAAGGAACAATGGCATCTTTTGACCTTGGATTTTCTGTATTTGAAGAAATATTGGATTTGGAGGAGATAAGAAATGGCTGATTATGTAATGCTTGAGGATATTTTTCTCTCAACTGAAAATATGCAAATTATAAGAAACAATAGCCAAAATGATGATGGCACAGATACTTTACAGGGTGTTGATTGGTTTAAGTTCAGAGAAACCACAGCATCCAATTTTTATATTAGCGGTAACTCGTGGATAGGAATGGGACAGAATCAGGAGCAATTAAAAATTAGCAGAAGAGATGCCGATGTATTCACAATTCGCAGAGAAGAAGGAACGCTGCTAGAGAACTATAGGTTTTTACGATTTCGATGGGAAGGATATTCGGTACATGGCAATTTTAATGATTCTACTCGACTGATATGGGATGCATTGTTTTTTGAAACAGGAGATATTGTGCTTTATATAGATACAATATCGGCAAACAGCTCAAACCTTGGAGAATCAATACTTTATACCAAGTCAAAGAGTATTTCATTCACACCAAAAAAAGGAGCAATTATAACATTTCTGCATCAGGATGAAGTTGGGAATGAATATGAATTATCTGATACACCACCTGTCTTTATTGATCCATACAACCGAAGGTATTTGTTTCGTGATGGGGGTGGAGTGCTATATACCATTGAGGAAGATGAGCTAAAAGCCCTAGAAGAAACAGAAGTAACTGCAGAGCTGTTTGAAACTTATGGTGTACCTGATTTACCTGATGGAAATCTTCTTATTCATTTGAAGAATCCGAGCATCATGTATTGGCACGATTCCAATAATCGTTTCCCAGATATGAAACTAAAGTATAAGGGGCTGCCAAAGCCACAGGTAATCTATTCTGAAAATGTTGATATGTCAGATTACACGATTTTAGGTATCGAGAAAGTGACTGCCGATTGTGATGAAAAATGTTTGTTTGCAGTATCGTTTGATGATGGAGAAACATGGTACGGGTATATCAATAATAACTGGGTAAAGCTGACAGAGGAAGCATCGGGAATGTCGAAAGCGGCAATTGAAGCTATCAGTACAGACGCATGGGCAGAGAAAGCAGTTACAGGAATGATTAAATACCGATTTGTGCTTAGTGGTGCTGATGGCTATATAAAAAATGTAATAACAGACTTTTTGAATGTGGAGGCTTAGAAATGTTAAAAGGAAAAACAGTAATAGAACTAACCAATGTGCATACAGGAGAGAAAGAAGTATATGAGGATACAAACCTCGTGACTGAGGCTATTGCAGATATTTTAAATACGAATATCTTGGGTATGCTCTATAACAATACGGGATTTGATGGCGAGAACGGAGAAAAATGGATGCTTCCGATCATCAATAAGCTGACAGGAGGAATCCTTTTGTATCAGGAACCGTTGGAGGAACGAGTGGATAACCTCTATGCACCGTTTGCTAATCCGCTGATTGGCTATGCATCAAGTGATGTAAATAATACCACTGATGTAAAAAGAGGAAGCAGAAACCTAACTGAAAGCAAGTTAGTTGATGGTGGATTTAAGTATGTATGGGATTTTGCTACATCTCAGGCAAACGGTACGATATCAGCAATTGCTCTGACTAACAGGGTAGCGGGAATTGGACAGATGAACGGTAATAATTATATGGTTCGACTTGGAACATACTCTTCTCAGAATAATTCCTATGATGATGAAAGTTATAGACCAAACAAGAGAACCTATATTAAAGAAGGGTATCGTTTGGAGCTTATTACAAGGAATAATTCCAATAAAGCATGGCTTAAGAAAGTTCCGGAAGAGTATCTTCATGCGGGACTTACAGAAAATCTTATATCACAGAAAGCATATAAAGCATCGGAAGTAACAGAGATTGACTTGGGGCATTATCCTTATTGGATTCATAGGACAGGCTCTCCGTCTAAAGGGGAATACGATATTCCGAATGAAGATAATGGAAATGTGCGTTCTCATTTCTTTCACGGTGCAGATGGTTGTTGGTATGCGATTGCTAGGAAAACCAATCAGAAGTATTCGAATATGTACTATGATAATGAACAGTTTAGACATATCAGCTATGATTATTATATGGATAAAATCCAAGATGGAAAATGCACCACACAAAAGATTGCTCCACCGAATGGCGTGAGCGACTTTTATAGCATTGGTATGAGTGGAAAGTGGCTGATTTGTGTATCAAGTGATAGCAGTAAGCTGTACCGATTGGATACTACGAATGTGGCCAATATCGAGAGAATATCTGATTGGACTTACAATAGTAGCAATGAAATGTCTTATATAATTGACGATGATATGGTTTTGAATGGTTGGTACATGGAAGATGGAGAGCCAGTACAGAAGATTGGTGGAATAGGCTATCAGAATTATTGTGCTTGGGGCATCAGCCAAATGACAAGATATAAGACCTATGCCATTCGAGAGTGGATGTATCACTATAGTGAGTATCGATGTTATAAGGAATTATTCCTTTACACACCATATTTAGCAACAATCAATAATTTGGATAATCCTGTAATAAAAACAGCGGATAAAACAATGAAAATCACTTATACGCTAACAGAAACAAATGAACAGTAGTATTTGGAATCAAGCAGCAAACCTTCGTGGGGAGCTGCTTTTTTCATACAAAAAACTAGCAAAGGAGGAATTTGCCATGAAGGAGTTTTGGAACATGATTCAGCTTATTTTCACAGCAGTAGGAGGCTGGCTTGGTTGGTTCTTGGGTGGATGTGATGGCTTGCTGTTTGCACTGATTGCATTCGTGGTGATTGATTATATCACAGGTGTGATGTGCGCCATTAATGACCATACCTTATCAAGTGAGGTTGGCTTCCGTGGTATCTGCAGAAAGGTTCTGATTTTCTTACTTGTAGGCATTGCAAACATTTTAGATGTTCAGGTGATTGGTACAGGCAGTGTGCTTCGTACGGCAGTCATCTTTTTTTACATCTCAAATGAAGGTGTGAGCTTACTGGAAAATGCAGGACGCTTGGGATTACCAATCCCAAAGAAACTAAAGGTTATTCTTGCACAGTTACATGATCGTGCAGAGGGTGATGATGAACAGAAGGAGGACAATTGATTATGCAGAAATTTGGTATTGATATCAGTAGATGGCAGGGAGATTTCGATATCTCCCGTGCCAAGGAGAAAGAAGGAGTCGAGTTTGCTATCCTTAAGATTGGTGGCGGTGATGCAGGGCTTTATAAGGACAGACAGTTTGACAGCAATTATGAGAAGTGTGAGAGGGTAGGACTTCCAAAGGGATGTTATTTCTTTGGTGCTGCAACAACTGTACAGAGAGCAGAGGAAGAGGCAGAGTATTTCATTGGTTTACTTGAGGGTAAGCGTTTTGAGTACCCTGTTTTTTATGATGTAGAGGCTTCTATGATTACAGATACGAACAGAGATATGCTTACGGAGATTGTAAAGATTTTCTGTTCGAGGGTGGAGGCAGCAGGATATTGGGTTGGTATCTACTCATCAGAATCATTCTTTAACAGCGAGATGAATGACAGTGAGCTTGTAAGATACAGTCATTGGGTTGCACGTTGGGGTGAGTCAAAGCCTGCTCCAAGAAGTGGTGCAGAAACACAGATGTGGCAGTTTGGTGGGGAGACAAACCTTATCCGTAGCAACAAAATCAATGGTCAGATCTGTGATCAGAATTATTGTTATGTGGATTATCCGTCTAAGATTAAGGCAGCAGGACTGAATGGTTATGCTAAGAATGTCACACCAGAAGATCCAAAGTCACAGACGAAATCTGCAGAGCAGATTGCAGATGAGGTGATTCGTGGTGAGTGGGGCAACGGTACTGATAGAAAGCAGAGGTTGGAAGAAGCGGGATATGATTATTCTGAAGTTCAGGGTATCGTGAATGCTAAGTGTGGACAGCCAACCACACTTAAGAAGTCTGTGGACGAGCTTGCTGGAGAGGTTATTGCTGGCAAGTGGGGAAATGGTGCTGAGAGGAAGCAGAGACTTGCAGCAGAAGGCTATGACTACTCGGCAGTACAGGCAAAGGTCAATGAGCTTATGAGCTAGAAGTGATGCTCGGATATGTGACAGGTATCCGAGCATTATTTTTTGACATATCTGCCAAGTATTGTAAGGTGAAAGGTCAAAATTCTACTTGCTTTTATTGGCTTTTAGAGTGATAGATAGAGTACCTAAAAGAAAGGAGTTGAGCTGGAATGCAGATAAACATTATCGAAGGTAAGTCGCAGAACAACCGCAAACTGAAGGTGTGCGCATACTGTAGAGTGTCCACGGATGCAGATGAACAGGAAAATTCATTAGAAAATCAGATTTCTCATTATGAAGATGACATCCGTTCCAATCCAGACTATGAATATGCAGGTGTCTACAGTGACTTCGCAATATCAGGATTTAAGGATAAACGACCGGGATTACAGAAGATGCTTGCAGATGCACGAAAAGGGAAAATTGATTTGATACTGACAAAATCGGTATCGAGGTTCGCAAGAAATACCAGCATTGTTCTTGAAGCAGTAAGAGAGCTGAAAGAATTAAATGTTGGTATTTTTTTTGAACTACAGAATATCAATACCCTTTCAGGTGAAGGGGAGTTGATGCTTACCATTATTGCTGCCTTTGCACAGGCAGAGAGCGAAAGTGGAAGCATCGGTGCAAAAATGGTGTACCGTAGAAAGTATGAGAAGGGCATACCCGTTCAGTATTTGGATAGATCCTTCGGCTTTACAAAGGATGAAAGAGGAGTCTTTATCGCAGACGAAAACGAAGCGGTATGGGTAAGGAAAATTTATGAAATGGTTGCTGACGGTTATACCGTGGCAGCGGTTAAGAGATATCTCAATGAGCAAGGTATTAAAACGGTGTCGGGAACGAAATGGATTGATTCCACAGTCTTTCGATTGATTGAGAATGAGATTTACAAAGGTGACTATATTATGCAAAAGCATTATGTCAATGAAGAACGCAAGCTCGTAAGAAACAGGGGACAGGTTACATCATGGTACATCGAAGATGACCACGAAGCAATCGTGTCCCCTGAACTTTGGCAGAAAGCAAATGACTTAATTGCCAAGAAACGAGAGTACCTTGCCACAGGGTCTTTTATAGAGGAGATGAATGATAAGAACTACCCATATAGAAATAGTTTGTTCTGCCACAAATGCGGATACCCACTTTACCCAAGAATTTATAGCAATGGCAACCGATTGAATTGGGGGTGCAGTGGGACAAAGCGATATGGAAAGAATTTCTGCGAGGGAATCAATGTTCCTGATGGTGTGGTCAGAGCTTGGAAATTTGAAGGGAACATTTATGTGAAGGTTGTAAATTCAGGAAAGCATATCGACAGATTTTCCTATACCAAGGAAGCATCGTGGAAGCGTAGGAATAAGAAAAAAGTTGTAGAAAGTGGTGTGCCAGAGCTTACAGAGGCCAACTATCCATTTAAGGATAAAATCTTCTGCGCACATTGTGGCAGTCCGCTAGTAAGACATTTCAACACTAAGAATCATAAAGTGTTTTGGATTTGCAACGGTAATAAGCGAAAAGGAAAATCATTCTGCCAAGGGATTAGGATTCCAGACGAAGAAGTACGAGCCTTTGGTGAGATTAAGAAAGATATCTTTATAGAAGGGAAGGTAGATAGATATGGCAAGAAGCGTTACAGTTATACCTGCAGCGCCCCAAAGAGTGACAGTCAGTAGGGGACAGGTGGTTGAGAAAAAAATAAGGGTGGCAGCCTACTGCCGAGTATCCACAGATCATGAAGATCAGATTCACAGCTTTGATGCACAGGTTGATTATTATACCAAGTACATCAAAGAGCATGAAAATTACGAACTGGCTGGCATATACGCAGATGAAGGCATTTCAGGAACCAATACCAAAAAGCGAGAGCAGTTCAAAAGAATGATTGCTGACTGTAAGGCAGGGAAGGTTGACCTTGTGATAACAAAGTCCATCAGCCGATTTGCACGAAACACGCAGGACTGCTTGCAATATTCAAGAATGCTGAAGAACCTTGGTATTGGTATTATTTTTGAAAAAGAGAACATCAACACCTTGGATTCAACAGGGGAGTTGCTTTTTACAATCCTCAGTTCTTTGGCACAGGATGAGTCTAGGAACATTTCAGAAAACTGTAAATGGGGAATTCGCACCAAGTTCCGAAACGGACAGATGCACCTTAATACCTATAAATTCCTTGGGTATGATAAGAACGAGGAAGGCAAGCTGATTATTAACAAGGAACAGGCAAAGACGGTGGCAAGGATTTATGAGGAGTTTCTTTGGGGTATCAACCCACAGCAGATTGCCAAAGAACTGGAAGAAGAAGGTGTGCCGGGGTGCTGCGGTCAGACAAAATGGTACACCACCACGGTTATTGGAATCCTTAAGAATGAAAAGCACAAAGGGGATGCACTTCTGCAGAAGACCTACACAGCGGATTTCCTTACCAAGCGACAGGTCAAAAATAACGGAGAAATTATGCAAGTCTATGTTGAAGACAGCCACGAAGGTATTGTCGACAAGTTCACTTGGGAAGTGGTGCAAGCAGAATTCAGACGAAGAGAAGAATTCATGAAAAAACATGGATTGACAAAATACTTCTACGGATCAGAATGCAACCCATTCACAAGCAAAGTGTTTTGCGGAGAATGCGGTCATTCCTACACAAAGCACTCTTGGAAGAACCGAGGGGTGGAACAGTGGCAATGTAAGAACCACAGAACCAACGGAAGACTAACCTGTAAAAATCAGTTTGTTGATGCTGGAGATTTGGAAAAAGCCTTTGTGCAAGCCTACAATGAATTGATTACCGAAGAACTGAACCGTGAGCGTTGGAAGAAGCAGCTTGAAAGTGAGGATGCCTTGGGGAGCTACAGAGCTTCACAAATGCTAGAGCTTTTGGAGCAGGGAACATTGAGTTCTTTCGCACCAGAGATTGCACAGCTTACGGTTATCGAAGTAACGGTACTTGGGGCGAAGAAGTTTGAATTCGAATTTGTGGATGGAAGTAAAATAAATGTTACAATGTAAGGTTACAGCCATAGCATAAAGAGAGTTCTTTGTGCTATGGCTGTTTTGCTGTTTATGCAATTAGTTTTTTAACAGATTTTATAGCTGCTGGACTTCCTATGGCAAGTCCGATAATGAATGCCGATGCCCCGGCAAAATATAAGATGTTTTGCCACGATTCTTGGCTTCTACGGTCATAGCACTGATCCATCGCATCTAATTTTTCTTTTGTGGTCATGTCTTGTGCGTTTTCAATTAATGATATTTTTCTATTATATTTTTCCTTCGAGGTTTCATCGAGTGCAACAACAGCTTCTGAAACCTGTTCAGTAATGTTTTGATAAAGAGATTCGTATGCATTGTTTGATGTAGCGGGTGTTGTTATTGTATTTTCCATTGAAATATCCTCCTTTGTTTGGATTGACAGGTTTTGTTTATGGATATATCATATCACTATGAAATAATCAAATCTATCTTCAAAACAATCTTGTTTAACTAATTTCAAGATTAAAAAAGACAAAAATGAATGGAGGCTAGAATGGGTACAGTCGCATTTAACGAAAGACTAAGAGGCTTAATGGAATCGAGGAGTCTTAAAACGGCCAGAGATCTAGCAAAGGCCTTGTATGATAGTGGCAATATTACTGTGACAGTTAGTGAATATGATGATGGAACTATAGCAAAAGGCAATATGGCAAGAAGAATACAAGACCATTTATTGTGGGAATCCGCTAATAAACTGCAAGGTAAATATGTTACAGCCTATTGTAATTACTTCGGCTGTTCTGCAGATTACCTGTTTGGAAGAACACCATTGAAAAGTGGGAATTCGAAAGTTACAGATTTTTGTGAGTCTACCGGGTTATCAGAAAAATCGGTCAAGCGTTTAATTGAAGAGATGCCTGAGGATATCAAAGAGGAACTTACGGAATTTTGGTCGAATGTATTGGAAAGCAACATATTTTATTTTCTGCCAATGGAATATCATCAGATGTGTTATGAGCTGGGGCAGTACCAGACTGCGTTGAAGAAGATTGGAAATATAAATAAGGCAGCTCACTCGATGAACGATGCAACTTCATTTACGGAAACTTGGCGTGCGATGATGGAGGAGAACTATCTCAAGGAAGCAGAACCGCATAAGGGCTCATATTATATGCATTTAAATGAAATCCTAGATAATATTAAAATTTATTTGGATATTTGGTCTAATGAGTTTATCACTAAAAAACGCAAAGACATTGATGCAGAGTTCTTTGAAGCGTTGGAACGAAAACATCAACGGTCACATGATGAGTTCATGAAGAAAATGGGTGAATGGAACAGTGAAAGTGAGGAAGATTAATATGATTGTTTTTGATTTCTTTGACAGTTATGCAAGAGAGCTTATTGATGTGTTGGCCGGCTATTTTTGTATGGACAGGGATGAATTAGAAGAATTTTTATTAAAGGGTGATGTATCAGCATATTCCTTGATAGAAAGATTCAACTTGGATTTGAACGTTCCTGATAGTAAAAAAGTAAGCATAGTGTGCCGCCATATGACTACATCCAATATGGATGATATAAATTCGTTTAAAAAGAAAGGGGCATTAGATTTACGAAGAATGCTACAGGAAGACACTCCATTGTCAGAGTTTTTGGATAGACATGGTGTGAGGGTAAATGTGGACAAAAAACTGATAAGCATAAACGGGAAAGAATATCCCATCAAGTCTACAAGTGAGGATTGTACAGACTGCTATATTGGAGCAGATTTATCCTGTACGGGATATTCAAAATGTGAGCTTAATAAAAATCTTTCCTATTTATATAGTAAGTTATATTTCTATAGTGCAACATTAGAGTTCTTCATTCATGGAACATTGAGCCAAATGAAAGTTTATTCAAGTATTGGAAGATATCCAGAAATATTATATACAATAGGAAATATTATGGGGACTTGTAAGGGTTGTATTATGTCTGGCGAGAAGTTGGGATATAAGTGGCAAGAAAAGAATAGAGATTGTTTTGTTGTTCAGTTTAATGCCCGGCTTGATGAAATGGAAACATACGCACCGATGGATTATGAAAAGGCTTACTGGGAAGAACAAGAATTATATGAATTGATGGGTTATGATTATAGCACATATATGTCACACGCAATTCCACAGAACTTTTATAATAACTATTATTTATTGAAGATGTTTTGCAGATGCTTTTATGACAGTTCGGAACAGTATGGTTCTTTGCTTCCGGGTAAAACCGTAGAGCCTAAGCGAATAAGCATATATGATGCGAGTGGTGATGAATTAGTAGAGATTTGATGATGGGGGGTAAACTTCGGTTTATCCTCTTTCCTTTTGTTATATTTTATACAGGTAGTGAATTTAGACGGCGGCTAAGATTTACTGTTCGGTATCCCCTTTAGTGCCAAATTATGGCTTAAACACGCACTTTTTACGGTATATTATTGCGAAAAGGTACATAAAAATTCTGTGCGTAAATAACAAGATATTACCAATTTGTCCGTCAATTTTCAAAGGGGGATAAGATGTTCCGATATACTAAATGGCAAAAGCGGATGTTCTATAAATACCCCCTATGGCATAAAGCAGATGTCCCCCTTTGAAACAGGGGTAAGGGGTAGGTGCAAATAGGGGTAAAGTGTACTTATGATATTTAGTAGATAGATAGTAGATGCAGACGGGACTTCATATTTCCCTGCTTGGAGGACTGCTCTTTCGATTGATGCGGCGGGCTCGTGTGCCGATTCCGGCAGCAGGAATTATCACGATAGCAGGACTTTTGTTGTACGGCATGATGACCGGAATGAGTCTGGCAACGATGCGCGCAATCTGGATGATGGTGATATTTCTTGTGGCGCAGATGTTCGGGAAATCCTATGATATGCCGACTGCGATGGGAATTGCCTTGTTCTTTATGCTTCTATGCAACCCGGTTCGCATCTTAGATGCCGGGATGCAGTTAAGCTATATGGCGATTGCGGGGGTATCACTTGGAAACTATGGGATGAAGCGCTTGCATAAAAAAACTGGATTTCGGCGGTTCCAGAAACGATATCCGCTTCGGTTCCGTGTGGTGCAGAGCCTGTTTTATTCTGTAACATTGCAGGGGATGATGCTTCTTGTGGTGGCAAAAACCTATTACGAGATACCAGTCTATGCAGGATTGCTGAATCTGATCGTTGTACCGGGGATGACGGTTGTGGTAGCAGGTAGCTGGTTCGGCTTGCTTGTATCCATTGGCACGATTTCGCTTGGCAGGTTCGTCATGCTGCCGGTTGGGTGGATGTTACAGGGATATACATGGCTTTGCGAAAGGACACTGGAACTGCCGTGGAATACACTTGTTACAGGAGAGATACGAGGCTGGCAGATTGGCATGTGGTATGGCGGGATTGCATGCACGCTGGTATTGCTTCGCACAAAAACAAGAAATAAGCTGCGGGACTTTGTATATAAACATACCGGCAGGTTCTGGCGTAAAAGAGAGGTCGTGCGCTACACTGTATGCACGATCCTTATAAGTATGCTGTTACAGGGGGCAGGACAGGCGTTATGCGTGTGGCAGCAACGCACAGAAGCAATCTATTTCTTGGATGTTGGACAAGGCGATGGAATCCTGATACGATCCCCGGACGGAAGAAATATCGTGATTGACGGCGGCTCGACGTCACAGTCAAAATGTGGGACATACACACTGCTTCCGGCGCTGCGATCGCAAGGCATGACGGAGATTGACTGTTGGTTTGTGACACATACCGATGAGGATCATATCAGTGGATTAAAAGAACTTTTATTGCAGGGAAAACTGACGCAGATCAAGGTGCGGACGGTTGTCTTTTCCGCCTATGTGTTTCAGGATGCGGCATTGGCAGAGTTAGAAGCAGTGATTCGGGCTGCCGGAATCACAATCGTGTGGATGAGGGAGGGCGACGTGATCGGCGATGATACATTTACGCTTACCTGCCTGCATCCAACTGCAGAATATCGTGCAAAGGATAAGAATGCAGCGAGTCTGGCACTGGCATATCATTCTGATACATTTGACATGTTATTTACTGGAGACATGGATGCAGATGCCGTCGCAGATATGGATATACAACAGGATTATGATTGCATCAAGCTTCCGCATCATGGCTCGAAGTACTCGTATGTGGAGGGGGTCTATGCGCATGCGGACTATGGTTTGATTTCCTGTGGATACAATAACCGTTATGGACATCCACACACGGAAGTGCTACAAGGGTTAGCGCAGGAAGGGACGAAGGTACTTCGGACGGATGAGATGGGCGCAGTTGTTTTTCGGGGGAGATAAAAAGCTTGGAGGATACAATAATATTTAATAGGGACGAAGTGGTAATGAAATAGATTGTGTCAGAAAATTGATAGAAGAAGAAAGGTGTGATACAATGTATTCGTTGAAAACAACGAGGTATTCAAACGAAACAAAAGGTGAACATACCGAATAATAAGAGGAGTTAGTGTTCTATATCGGAGTCAACATGGCAAAAAAAGAAAAAGCAAATGGCATGGCCATTTTAAATGAACAAATCAATAAGAAAGAATTCAGTCGTGTGTATCTGCTTGGTGGAACGGAACCATATCTGATCTATCAGTATCGGGACAAACTGATCGCGGCGATGATCAATCCAAACGATACAATGAATTTTATCACCTACAAGGGTGAGAATTCCAAACCAGAGGACATCATTGAATTTGCAGATACCATGCCATTTTTTACAGAACGCAGAGTGGTGCTGGTTGAGAACAGCAATTTCTTCAAGAACGGCTGTGAAAAGCTGGAAGAAGCCTTAGATGGACTGCCAGATACGACAGTGCTGATCTTCGTGGAGAAGAATATTGACAACCGGAAGAAACTAAGCAAGCTTGTCGCACAGCTTGGTACGGTAGCAATGTTTGATGCACCGGACAGTGAGATGTTAGCTGTCTGGTTAAATGGAATGTTTGTAGAGGATCAGATTGCGATCAGCGGTGCGACATTGCGATATCTGATCGATCGAGTTGGAACGAGTATGAATCTGCTTAAAAATGAAGCAGACAAGCTCCGCTCCTATGCTGTGGAAAAAGGAAGCGTATCCAAAGAAGACATTGACCTGCTTTGTGTGAATCAGGTGGAAGACAAAATCTTTGATATGATTGATGCGATATCAGAAAAAAAACAGCAAAAGGCAATGGAATTATATGATGATCTGCTGTATTTGCAGGAGGCACCGATGAAGATTCTCGTGTTGATCACACGGAACTTCATGCAGCTTCTGAAGATCCGGTTTGCACTGGATACTGGTACACCAGAGGGACAGATTGCTTCGGCGTTCGGTATCCGTCCGTACTTTGTGAAAAAATATATTGCGCAGGCACGCTCTTTCACGAAAGAGCAACTGCTTTCCTGTGTGAGGTTATGTCAGGAAGCAGATACGAGCATCAAAACAGGTAAAATGCGGGATAAGCTTGCAACCGAGATGGTGATATTAGAGCTTTTGCTGCATGGCGGAGAAAAACAGGAAGTATAGTATAACAGATATAAAAAGCTCCACGCTTATAAGTTAAGCGTGGAGCTTTTGCGTTGTCGTAGATATTTACTTCGAACACATATAAAGCAGGTTTTCCCATCTGCGGTCAACCTCTTCCTGATACTGTACAAGCAGGTTCTCGTTTTCTGGCTTGAACAGATGCTTGAATCTTCCCTGTGGACGAAGGAAGTCTTCAATTGGAAGCTTCTTCTTTGGCTCATAGTTCAAGATCCACTTGCCTTCCACAACCTCGAACAGTGGCCAGTAGCATGTCTCCACTGCGAGCTTGCAGATCTTCATGATATCGGGTGTGTCATAACGCCAGCCACGAGGACATGGTGACATGATATTTAAGAATGCTGCACCTGGTGTGTAGATTGCCTTCTCAGACTTCTCATACAGATCCTTCATGGTTCCGATGAAGGTAGACTGTGCAACATACGGAATATCATGGTTTGCGATGATAGATGCGAGATCCTTCCGGTTCTGCATCTTACCGTTGGAGCATTTACCAACTGGTGTTGTCGTTGTATCTGCGAACATTGGTGTTGCAGAAGAACGCTGGATACCGGTGTTCATGTAAGCGCCGTTATCATAGCAGACATATACCATATCGTGATTACGCTCCATGGCACCGGACAGGGACTGGAGACCGATATCGTAAGTACCGCCGTCACCACCGAATGTGATGAACTTGTAATTCGCGGAGATCTTTCCCTTCTTCTTTAATGCGTGGTAAGCAGTTTCAATACCGGAAAGTGTTGCACCTGCATTTTCAAATGCATTGTGCATGTAGCTGTCCTCCCATGCGGTATATGGATACATGAAGCTGGATACTTCCAGACAGCCGGTTGCATTTCCGATAACCGCCTTATCCCCCTCATGCAGGGCACGCAGGACTGTACGAACAGCGATTGTTCCGCCGCAGCCTGCACACATTCTATGTCCCGGAGCGAGACGTTCCGGTTTGCTCATTACTTCTTTAAAATTAAATGCCATCTCGATTCCCTCCGTTACTTTCTAAGTCCGATATACTTGAACTGTTCTGCTTCCTGCTTGCCGGATACATAATCTATCAGATCCTGATAGATACCGCAGGCTGTTTCTACTGTGTAATCTCTTCCGGCAAGACCGTAGAAATAGTTGACGGTTGTTGATTCGTTCTTTGCATCGTATAAAGCAGCCTTCAGTTCAGAACCAAGCGGACCGCCGCATCCGGAGAAGCTTTCTGCACGATCCATGATCGCGATGCCCTTTGCATTTTCGAGGGCAGCAGCTAATTCGGCGCCTGGGAATGGACGGAATACACGTACCTTGATCATACCTGCCTTGATGCCCTGCTCGCGAAGCTCATCAACGGCTTCCTTCGTTGTTCCGGCAGCAGAACCCATGATCACGATCACATACTCGGCGTCATCCATGCGATACTCCTCGAAAAGTCCGTATTTTCTTCCGGAGATCTTCTCGAATTCCTCTGCGACCTCTAAGATAACCTTCTTGGCATTCTTCATGGCGATACGCTGGTTCATCTTTGTCTCCATGTAGAATGGAGAGTTTGCATAAGGACCAACTGCCATCGGCATATCTGCATTTAACAGGAAGTTTTCTGGTTCATAGCTTCCTACAAATTCTTTTACTTTCTCTGTCTCAATCAGTGAGATATTCTCAACTGCATGGCTGGTGATGAAACCATCCTGACAAGCCATAAATGGAAGCTTAACGTCCGGATGCTCTGCAATGCGGAACGCCTGGATGTAATTGTCGTAGGCTTCCTGATTGTTCTCAGCGTAGATCTGAATCCAGCCGGCATCTCTGGCACCCATACTGTCAGAGTGGTCACAGTTGATGTTGATCGGTCCGGTTAATGCACGGTTTACAACCGCCATAACGATTGGAAGACGATCGGAAGCTGCGACATAAAGTACTTCCCACATGTAGGCAAGGCCACAGGAAGAAGTAGCTGTGATTGCTCTTGCGCCAGCGGCGCAGGCACCCATGGTGGCACTCATAGAGCTGTGCTCGGATTCAACCGGGATAAACTCGGTGTCGATGTCACCGTTTGCAATGAAGGTGGATACCATCTGAGGAATCTCTGTCGATGGTGTGATTGGGAATGCTGCCATTACGTCAGGATTGATCTGCTTGATTGCATGTGCAACTGCCTCGTTACCTGACATTCTTTCACGAATTGCCATATTAGATTCCCTCCTTCATTGTAATTGCACCGAAGCTGCAGACGCGCTCGCAGATACCGCAGCCTTTGCAGTGGTCTAAGTCGAAGTCTTCTCTTTTTCCGTCTTTTACCGGAATACAGCTATCCGGGCAGACGGGTGTGCAGAGCAGACACTGTGTACATTTTTCCCAGTCGATCACTGGAGTTTTTGTTCTCCACTCGCCTGTACAGAATTTACGGGAACCGCCGCCGCCATAGATCTGGTTGCCCGGCGTCATATCATAGTAAGGACTATGTTCATTGATTTTAGAAATATCTGTTGCCTTTGACATTTATTTTACCTCCTCGAACGCCATTTTCAGTGCACGCATATTGCCGTCGATTACTTCCGGCTTCTTTGCGAATTTGTGTTCATAAGATGCCTGCATCTGGGATAAGAACACATCTTTATCCATGATGTCTGCAACCTTTACGATAGCAGCAAGCATCGGGGAGTTAGGGAAATACTTTCCAAGTGTTTCCATTGATACTTTGTGTGCATCAATCGTATAAACGCTTCCCTTGTATCCATTTAATAAAGGAAGAATCTCTTCTTTTGGACGCGGTGTGTTGATCACGATGGCACCATCTTCCTTCAGACCATTTGTGACATCTACGGAATGAAGCAGTGTCTCATCTACAACAACCACATAGTCCGGATGATAAATATTGGAATGTACCCGGATTTCGGATTCGCCAATTCGATTGTAGGCCGTGATTGGTGCGCCCATACGTTCCGGACCATACTCCGGAAATCCCTGGACGTGCATACCTGTGTTGAAAGCAACGTCCGCAAGCAGAAGTGCTGCGGTTTTGGCACCCTGACCTCCACGTCCGTGCCATCTGATCTCGATGTTCTTTTTCATATATTGCACTCCATTTCTCATAAATACAGTAAAAAACACAATAATTATACCATTCTGATAAAAAATGTAAAGGGAGTCGGTGGTTTTTCTTGGCAAATTACAATCTTTCTTGAATAATCTGGTTGAAATTGATATAATCAGTACGTTAAGCTTTTACACAACAAAAACAAAGGAGTTTTGTTATGCGAAGAAAGAAGAAAGACAAAAATAACATAAATAATCAGGAAGAAATTGATTTGATTCCGATAGAGTCACAGCAGGAAGAAACGGAAGTGGGTACACAGCCGGATGCGGAGCCAGAAAATCCGGAAGCGACGGCAGAAGATACATCTGATGCATCTCTGGAGACAGAAACGGAAGTAGAATCAATAAAAACGGAAGCAGAATCGGCAGAACCGGAAAGTTCGGAAGTGGCAGCAGAGGATACGTCTGCACAGCCGGAAACACCGGAGGAAGAAAGCGAATCTTCTGCATTGTTTGGTGCGTATGTTGCTGAGGAGAACAAATGGGAGCGCAAGAACCGGATCAAGGATGAGAAGATCAAGGCAAAACAGGAGAAGAAGCGTGCGAAGTACGCGGATGTTGATGACGATACATACGAGCAGATGAAAGCGGGCGGCGCTCATAAGTTTTTTGGTGTGCTGTCTTTGATGATGCTGATTGTCGGAATTGCCGCAGTTGCACTGTTTGTCTACCGTTTGGTCATTGCACCTTCCTACGCGCAGGTGGGAGAGAAGGAAAAAAACCTGCATGTAGAAGGATTTGCCACGGAGACAGATACTTCCAAATATGAGCAGCAGGTAACTGCCCTGCAGGGAATTGCAACTCCGTCTGACCTGACTGATACATGGGTGGAACAGCCGTTTGAGCAGGCAACACCAAGTGATGTATCTGCACAGGATACAGAAGGCGCTGATACATTACCGGCAGACGATGCAGAGGCAAAGCCTGTTGTGATTGATTAGGAGGTGCAAGGATGAAAAAGACATGGAATAAACTTATTATTGTGTCGTTTATAGTGCTTGCGGTCGTTGCCTGTGCGGCAATCGTATTCCTATATCCGTACTACAATGAATATAAGGTATTTGACGGTATTGAAGCTGGACAGTGGAACGAGGTGCAAAAAAGCTACGAAGCGTTAGATAGCGAAAAGCAAAAGGCAGTACAGGAAATGCTTCCGGATTATGCGAAGCACATCTGCCTGGAATATCAGACCGGTGAAAAAGATTACATTTATACAGTCGCAGCATATGATGCGATCAACAGTATCGATGAGACAAAGAGCATTTGTACAAAATACAATGTGCTTGTCAATCGTACCGAATACCGGGATGCGATCGAACAGATTTATAATTCAAACCAGAATTACAATGGACAGGGCGTTGTGCAGGCGAACGAGACGATCAACAAGATCAATCTTCGACTGGATACAGACACGAAAAAAGAGGTTGTAATTGAGGTTTTAAATGAGAAGTATCAGCAGTATGTAGATGGTGAAATTACGGCGGATGCGATGAACAGCTATATTTCTATTGTCAATGGTCTGGCTGTGACAGATATTGCAGATTATACAACCGTGCTCACCAATAACATTCAGGTGATCGAGTCTTATCGGGCATTGTATGACACAGCACAGGCAGCATATGATCAGGGAGATTATTTTACGGCATTGAATATTTGCCAGTCCGTGCAGTTAGATCCGCTGGATTCGCAGTATATTGATAAATTTTACTCATTATACAAGCTTGCGTATTCTACAGGCATGAATTATTATGACGGTCTGCTTGATACGTATATTGAGATCGGGGATAACCAGAACGCACTGAACCTGTTGGATAAGCTGGAAAAATATTATGCCGAAGATATGAATCTTCAGAAATACAAGCTGTCTATGGCAGCCGACTGGCAGAAGGCATATGTGAAGCTGGCAGAAAATGCAGATTCAGAAATCCAGAAGGTACTTGGAGAGACCGAGGACGGTATCAATATATTAGATTCGTTCTATAAAAATATCAAACCAGACAGTATGCTGTTGTATGATGTCGATGAGGACGGTGTGCCGGAGGCATTTTTCTATAACAGTATGGAACGCAACGAGACCTATGTGAGCTGCTTTATCTTTACCTACCGGGATGGCGCGGTTTCTTACCTTGGCTATGCGAAGGTGCGGAGCTTCTGCAGCGACAGCAGCTTTGTCGCATTTCCTTGGCTATCGACACGGACTTCCGGGGATGAATATTGCCTGAAACGGTATTCGGATGGCGTGATCACAGATGGACCGTATGTCCAGAATGTGGATGGTACTTATTATGTCAATGAGCAGGTTGTGGATGAGACGGAGTATCTCTCCCAGCAGAGTGAAACACTTGCAACATCTTTAAATAAGGGTGTGAAGGACTTTGATACAGCAACATTAGAAGACAGCGAAAGCTATATCTTAGCTTACAAATAAATTAAACGAGAGTATGGAGGCGAATTATGGTAAAACTTTATGAAACAGGTGCATACTTACTGAATGGTTCCGAGCTGGTTCCAGATGACGGACAGGCACAGGCAGTACTTGCATCGAAGGGTGTACAGACATCCAAAGAGGATGCATCGAAAAACACAATGGCATATGGAATACTCGAAGCACACAATACTTCGGGCAATATGGAACAGCTTAAGATCAAGTTCGATAAGATGACAAGCCATGATATTACATTTGTTGGTATTATCCAGACAGCGAGAGCATCAGGACTGACAGAGTTCCCAATCCCGTATGTACTTACAAACTGTCACAACTCTTTGTGCGCAGTTGGTGGAACAATCAACGAGGACGATCATGTGTTTGGTCTTTCCTGTGCAAAGAAATACGGCGGAATCTATGTACCACCTCATCAGGCGGTTATCCATCAGTTCGCAAGAGAGATGCTTGCAGAATGTGGAGCTATGATTCTTGGCTCTGACAGCCATACACGTTACGGTGCCCTTGGTACGATGGCAATCGGCGAAGGTGGCGGCGAGCTCGCAAAGCAGCTTCTGAAGCGTACATACGATGTGGCAAAGCCGGGGGTTGTGGCAATTTACTTAGACGGTGAAGTACAGAAGGGCGTTGGTCCACAGGACGTTGCCCTTGCAATTATCGGCGCAACCTTTGGCTGTGGTTATGTAAAGAATAAGGTTATGGAGTTCGTAGGACCGGGTGTAGATAAGCTGTCCGCAGATTTCCGTATCGGTGTCGATGTTATGACGACAGAGACAACCTGTCTGTCATCCATCTGGAAAACAGATGAGAAGATCGAAGAGTGGTATGAGACACACTACAGACCGGAGTGCTACAAAGAATTAAATCCGGGTGCTGTTGCATATTACGACGGTGTTGTTTATGTAGATCTCTCCAAGGTAAAACCTATGATCGCAATGCCATTCCACCCAAGCAATGTCTACACAATTGAGGACGTGAAGGCAAATCTGATGGATGTTTTGGACGATGTAGAAAAACGTGCGCAGGTATCCTTGGATGGCAAGATTGACTTTACACTGAAGGATAAGGTTGTTGACGGAAAGCTCTATGTAGAGCAGGGAATCATCGCAGGCTGTGCCGGTGGTGGATTCGAGAATATCTGTCAGGCAGCAGACCTGATCCGTGGAAAATACATTGGCGCGGACGAATTTACACTTTCTGTATATCCGGCATCCACTCCGATTTATATGGAGCTTGCGAAGAATGGTGTACTTTCCGATCTGATCGAGACGGGTGCGATCGTCAAGACTGCATTCTGTGGACCATGCTTCGGTGCTGGAGATACACCGGCAAATAATGCATTCTCGATCCGTCACTCAACAAGAAACTTCCCGAACCGTGAAGGTTCGAAGATCCAGAATGGTCAGATTGCTTCTGTCGCACTGATGGATGCACGTTCGATCGCAGCGACAGCCGCAAACAAGGGCTTCTTAACAGCTGCAACCGATCTGGATGTAGAATACAAGGGACAGAAATATTTCTTCGACAAGAAGATCTACGATAACCGTGTCTATAATGGATGGGGACATCCACAGCCGGAGCAGGAGATTAAGTTTGGACCAAACATCAAGGATTGGCCGGAGATGGTGGCGTTGACAGACAACCTGATGCTCAAGGTCGCTTCCGTGATCCATGATCCGGTTACAACGACGGATGAGCTGATTCCTTCCGGTGAGACATCTTCTTATCGTTCGAATCCACTCGGACTTGCGGAGTTTACATTGTCCCGTAAGGATCCGGAGTATGTAGGCAGAGCCAAGGCAATCCAGAAGGTCGAGCGTGTGCGTGAAGCTGGTGAGTGCATGGGCGAAGCAGATCCGAACATGAAGACAGCTATGCACAAGGTGAAGGAAATGTTCCCGGATGCATGTGGCTCGAATACCGGTGTCGGAAGTACGATCTTTGCGGTGAAACCGGGTGATGGATCTGCACGTGAGCAGGCGGCTTCCTGCCAGAAGGTACTTGGCGGCTGGGCTAATATCGCCAAGGAGTATGCAACAAAGCGTTATCGTTCAAACCTGATCAACTGGGGTATGCTTCCGTTTGTCATGGATGAGGATTACGACTTTGATGTGGATGATTATGTATTCATTCCTGGCGTTGCACAGGCAATCCGCAACAAGGATGAAATTATCAAGGCGTATGTTGTGAACAAGGATATGAAGGAGTTGTCGTTGAAACTGGGCGACCTGACAGACGATGAGAGAGATATCATTCTGGCTGGCTGTCTGATCAACTACTACAAGACACATTAATCAGATATATTCATTTAAACCTTTACACATGGTTTTCAATACTATATAATATACGCATTAGGAGCGTATATTATATGGATATTGAAAAGGACAGCCTGAAAAAACAAATACGGGAAATGACACAGCTTGGCTATATTGCACCGGAGGATCTTCCTTCGATTGAGCTTTATATGGATCAGGTGACGACGTTCATGGATAAATATCTTTCGCAGAACAAACGGTATGAGGAAGATAAGACGCTGACGAAAACGATGATCAACAACTATACGAAGAACAATCTGCTCCCGCCGCCAGAGAAGAAGCGGTATACGAAGGAACATCTGATTTTGCTGATTTATATTTATTATCTGAAGAATGTGGTTTCAATCAACGATATTCAGATTATGCTGAAACCGCTGATTGATCATTATTTCGAGAATCCGGAGGCTGCACACAGCTTAGAAGAGATCTATGCAAGTCTTTATAAGCTTGAACAGCGTCAGCATTTCCGGGTAGAGAATAGCATTATGAAGACATTTGAATTATCAGAACGAGATTTTCCGGGTGCAGATGATCAATACATCAAGAACCTGAATTTCCTCTCTTTGCTTGGATACGATATCTATATGAAGAAGAAGATCATGGAGCGGATTATCGATGAGATGGCTGCGGAGCAGGCGAAAGAACAGGAGCAGACAAACGGGAAAGAGAAGAAAATAAAAGAAGAAAATAAGAGAAAAAAATAAAAAGAGACGAGGCGTCAATTACGCCTCGTCTTTTTCGTTGGATGGTTCTGCCGGAAGAAGTGTGAGAGTCACGCGTTCGATACGGTTTCTGTGCACTTCGGTTACCTTAAAGTGGGCACCTTCACAATGAGCTTCTTCACCGGCGGTTGGAATCTTATCTAACAATTCAATGATGAATCCGGCAAGTGAATCATAATCCTTGGATTGGAAATTCGTGTGGAGTTTATCATTTAAATCATCCAGCTTGATGGATGCATCAATATCATAAGTATGGTTGCCGAGATCCCGGATCAGATCATTCTCGTTCTCGTCGTATTCGTCCCGGATATCCCCGACGATCTCCTCGACCAGATCCTCCATTGTGATGATTCCGGAAGCCTGTCCGTATTCATCAAGTACGATTGCCATACTGTCTGCGGAGGTTTTCATCTCCGCGAAGATCTGGCTCGTCTTCTGATACTCATATACAAACAATGGTTTACGCAGGATGCTTCGCAGATCAAAATAACGGATATCTAACAGCTCCCGGTAGAAAAACAGATCCTTGATATTGAGGATACCGATGATATTTTCTTTGGAATCCTCGTAAATCGGGATTCTGGTATAGGTTTCACTCTTGAAGATATCGACAAGCTCTTTGTAGGTAGAATTCACGTCGGCAGATACAACATCGGCTCTTGGAATCATGATGTCCTTCGATAATGCATCGCCAAAATCAACAACATTGGAGATCATGAATTTCTCTTCGGGCTCAATGACGCCTTCTTCATGCGATACATTTACGATAGTACGAAGCTCCGCTTCGGTAATACTTGTTTTCTTCGCGGATGGGTCGACGCGGAACAGCTTGAAGATGGCTCCGGTCAATATATTTAACAGGAAGATAACAGGGGTGAGCAGCGTCATCAGCCACGAGATCGGGTAGACAACGACCATGGAAAGCTGTAATGCATATTGCGTTGCAAGGGTCTTCGGGGAGATCTCACCGAAGATCAGGACAAGCAATGTCAGAATTCCGGTCGATACACCAATGTATTTACTTCCGAACATGTTTGTACAAAAGGTTGTTGCAAGTGCGGAGGCGGAGATGTTGACAATGTTGTTCCCGACCAGGATCGCGCTTAATAGTTTACTTGAATTTTCGGTTACTTTTAATACTTTACTTGCTTTCTTGTTTCCGTCATCTGCGAGAGAACGAAGCTTTAGATGGCTTACCGTTGTCAGTGCAGTCTCTGAGGAAGAGAAAAAGGCGGAAAGTGCCAGTAAAATCAGAATTATAATTAGTTGTAACGCGGGACTATTGTCCAAAAAAACCACTCCTTTTATGTATAAATTTCCTTATATTCTATATATTTGGATGAAGGGTGTCAAGTATAGATTTAGCTATAACATAAAATTATAGCTGATTCAATTCAATTCCTATTAGACAAATAGGAATTGAGGTGATAAGATAACCTTGCAATCAGGAAAACGGATTACAAAACAAAAAATGACAACAAGGCACAAGCCGAAAAATAAAAGAAAGACGAGGTACAAGATTATGGGAAAGAAACATTATGAGGACAGAAATTTAAAGTTTGAAACATTACAGCTGCACGTAGGACAGGAACAGCCGGATCCGGTTACGGACGCAAGAGCCGTTCCAATCTATCTGACATCTTCTTATGTGTTCCACAACAGTAAACACGCAGCAGACCGGTTTGGATTGAAGGATGCCGGTAACATCTACGGCCGTCTGACGAACCCGACAGAGGACGTATTTGAGAAACGTATCGCCGCACTCGAAGGTGGCGTTGCAGCGCTTGCCGTTGGTTCCGGAGCAGCCGCTCTTACCTATGCATTTCAGGCACTGGCACATGCAGGTGACCATATCGTTGCAGCTAAGAATATCTATGGTGGTACTTACAACCTGCTTGCACATACACTTCCGGATTATGGTATCGAGGCAACTTTCGTAGATCCGTTTGATTACGATGCAATCGAAGCAGCGATTAAGCCAAACACAAAGGCAGTTCAGATCGAGACACTCGGAAATCCGAATTCAGAGGTGGTAGATATCGAGCGAATTGCAAAGATCGCACATGCACATAACATTCCGCTTGTTGTCGATAATACATTTGCAACACCATACCTTGTAAGACCGATTGAGTACGGTGCAGATATCGTTGTTCATTCCGCAACGAAGTTTATCGGTGGCCATGGAACAACGCTCGGCGGCGTGATCGTTGATAGCGGTAAATTCGACTGGCTGAAGGCTGGGGACAAGTTCCCGTGGCTGGTAGAGCCAAACGTATCTTATCATGGAGTCAGCTTTGCAAAGGATACTGCTCCGGCTGCATTTGCAACCTATATACGGGCAATCCTGCTCCGCGATACAGGCGCAACGATCTCGCCGGTACATTCCTTCATCTTCTTACAGGGGCTTGAGACATTGTCTCTCCGTGTCGAGCGTCATGTGGAAAATGCGCTCAAGGTTGTACAGTATCTGAATGATCAGCCACAGGTAGAGAAGGTAAATCACCCATCGATCTCTGAGAATCCAGAGCAGCAGGCACTTTACAAGAAGTACTTCCCGAATGGCGGTGGATCAATCTTTACATTTGAGATTAAGGGTGGTGCTGCAGAAGCACAGAAGTTTATCGATAACCTCGAACTCTTCTCTCTGCTTGCAAATGTAGCGGATGTGAAGTCACTTGCAATCCATCCGGCATCAACCACACATTCTGAGTGCAACGAGGCAGAGCTTCTCGATCAGGGAATCAAGCCAAATACAATCCGTCTTTCTATCGGTACAGAAAATATCGATGATATCATTGAGGATCTCGATGAGGCATTTAAAGCACTTGCAGAGTAATCACTTGTGAAAATATGGTTAAAAAGAGGCAGAAACTTGGTCTGCCTCTTTTTTATTTACAGAAAATGTGGTAAACTAAGATTAGTAAAAACAAACAGGAAAGTGTAAACGGTGAAAAGATGTTATCAGTCGTATTGCCTGCCTACAATGAAGAAAAAATGATTCAGAAAGCGGCAGGAACCATAGGCGGAATTTTACAAAAAGAAGCCATTGATTATGAGATTATATTCGTAGATGATGGTTCCAAAGATGGAACGTGGCAGCAAATAGAACAGACACAAAAAGAAGATCAGCATGTCAATGGAGTTCGTTTTTCCAGAAATTTCGGAAAAGAATCTGCCATGATGGCGGGACTGGAAAATGCAGGTGGCGATTGCGTTGTTGTGATGGATTGTGATCTACAGCATCCACCAGAGACAATCGTGGAGATGTATCGGCTGTGGCAGCAGGGATACGAAGTTGTCGAGGGCGTGAAGCGTACGCGTGGAAAGGAAAGCGTCTTTCATAAATTAAGCGCGGGACTTTTTTATAAACTGATCTCGAAGGCTGTCAAGATTGATATGTCCAGAGCGTCGGATTTCAAACTGATGGATCGACGCGCGGTAGAGGCGTTGCTTGCAATGCCGGAGCGGAATGCTTTCTTCCGGGCGTTATCTTCCTGGATTGGATTCCGGACAACCTCGGTGGAGTTTGACGTGCAGGAACGGGAAATTGGCGAGTCGAAATGGTCGACCAAGTCATTGATCCGTTACGCAATCTCCAATATCGTGTCGTTTTCTTCAGCACCGATGACACTGGTAACAATTACCGGTATACTTGGGTTTCTGTTTGCGGTTATACTAGGCATACAGACACTTGTAAATTATTTTTCTGGTCATGCGGTCGAAGGATTTACGACAGTGATCCTGATTATCCTGATCATGGGCAGTCTGATTCTTATGGGATTGGGTGTCATAGGATATTATATTGCGAAGATCTATGAGGAGGTTAAGTGCCGCCCACGCTATATTGTATCGCGAAAAGTCGGAGCAGGCATGACATGGGAGAAACGTAGATAGGTTTAAAAAACCAAAGGAGGTATTGGATGCGTAAGAAATCACACATATCGCTTACAAAGGGTGTTGTACACGGACTGTCCGCAGAACAGCGGTTCGGACATCGCTTATCCCTGTATGTGGGAAGCATACTTCCAGATTGTACACCTTCTTTTTTGACAAGACGTCATTGTATCGAGGATACGTTTGATGTGTGTGAAAAGAAGATGCTTGGATTCTTGAAGCATTACAAAACAAAGAAAAAAGGCGTTTCGATCTTATCAAGTATTCGGATGGGTGTGGTATTGCATTACATTGCAGATTATTTTACATATCCGCACAATGCACATTATCCGGGGACTTTGAAAGATCATTGCAGTTATGAAGAGAACTTGAAGCATCGCATGCGAAGCTTTGTGCGCAACAGATATGAATCTGGCGAGATGCAGTACGATGAACGGATGCTGCCAACGATTCATTCCCTGCAGGAGTTGCTCGATTATGTCAAAGAAAAACATGAATATTATGTACATGATCGTGGAAATGTGAATCTGGATTGCGCGTATTCGTATATTGTTTGTCTGGCTGTGATGTATTCTCTGTTGCAGCTTGCTGTAAATCCAGCATAAAAATAGAGAATCTGACGCATACTATCCGGGAACTGTAAGAAAACAGTTCAGAGAAGGAGGATATTGTATGCGAGCTGGAGCAGAAGTTTACAGAGAAGTAGCTGAGCGTTGTAGCGCTTATGACAAGCGTGAGCGGAAATCTTGTTTTTGCAATGTGGCAGAGGGCGAGAAAAGCTGTCTGAATTGCAGACATTTCGCAGAGGACGAGCATTGCAGACTGGATCTGTACGATCCGATTGTAAAAGAGTTATAAGAAATGAAGGGACTTTTTCGGAAGTCCCTTTTTCTTATGGTCGGAGGATGGCGGAAGAGATACGATTCGGACATGGCATAATGCTTGACATAAAAGAGGGTGGTTGTTATACTCATAGCTAGTTTTGGATAAGCAGTATAGAAAGGAAACCAGATATGATTAGTGCAAATAATGTAACCCTGCGGCTTGGAAAGCGGGCTTTGTTTGAGGATGTAAATATAAAGTTTACAGAGGGAAACTGTTACGGTTTGATTGGTGCAAATGGTGCAGGCAAATCAACCTTTTTAAAGATTCTTTCCGGAGAACTTGAACCGACAAATGGTGAAGTTATCATGAATGATGGCGAGCGTCTGTCTGTCCTGCAACAGGATCACTTCAAATACGACCAATATATGGTACTCGACACGGTTATTATGGGAAATAAACGCCTGTATGATATTATGAAAGAAAAGGACGCAATCTATGCGAAGGAAGACTTCACGGATGAAGATGGTATCCGTGCATCGGAGCTTGAAGCAGAGTTTGCAGAGATGGATGGCTGGAATGCAGAGAGTGATGCGGCAACCCTCCTGAATGGTCTTGGCGTTGATACAGATATTCATTACAAAATGATGAGCGAGCTTGATGGTAATCTGAAAGTCAAAGTCCTTCTGGCACAGGCTTTGTTTGGCAACCCGGATGTTCTGCTTCTGGATGAGCCAACCAACCATTTGGATCTCGATGCGATTGCTTGGCTCGAGGAGTTCCTGATCAACTTTGAGAATACGGTTATTGTTGTATCCCATGACCGTTATTTTCTGAACAAGGTATGTACCCATATCGCAGATATTGATTATGCGAAGATCCAGCTTTATGCCGGAAACTATGACTTCTGGTATGAGAGCAGCCAGTTGATGATCAAGCAGATGAAGGAAGCAAATAAGAAGAAGGAAGAAAAGATCAAGGAGTTGCAGGACTTTATCCAGCGTTTCTCAGCAAATGCTTCAAAGTCCAAGCAGGCAACTTCCAGAAAACGTGCCTTGGAGAAGATTCAGCTTGATGAGATCCGTCCATCGAGCCGTAAATATCCATATATTGATTTCCGCCCAAAGAGAGAGATTGGAAATGAGGTCCTTACTGTATCAAACATTTCCAAGACAATCGATGGTGTAAAGGTGCTTGACAATATTTCCTTTACAGTCGGACATGACGATAAGATCGCATTTGTCGGACCAAACACGATCGCAACAACAACACTGTTCCGCATCCTTGCCGGAGAAGAAGAACCGGATGAAGGAAGCTACAAGTGGGGCGTTACAACATCACAGGGATATTTCCCAAAAGACAATACGAAGGAGTTTGATAATGATCTTGTGATCGCAGACTGGCTGGCACAGTATTCTGACGACAAGGATGCAACGTATGTGCGTGGATTCCTTGGCAGAATGTTATTTGCCGGTGAAGATGGCGTGAAGAAGGTTAAGGTGCTTTCCGGTGGTGAGAAGGTGCGCTGCCTGTTGTCAAAGCTTATGATCATGGGTTCCAATGTATTGATTCTCGATGAGCCGACAAACCATCTGGATATGGAAAGCATTACAGCATTAAATAACGGACTGATCAAGTTCCCGGGCGTCTGCCTTTTTGCCTGTCAGGATCATCAGTTTGTACAGACAACCGCGAACCGTATCATGGAGCTTACGAATACGGGCTTGATTGACAAACAGACAACCTACGATGAATACCTTGCGAATGATGAACTTGCAAGAAAACGTCAGGTCATGAATATGGCAAGCGACGATCAGGATTGATCAGAACAGAAATGTACTGGTATAAGGCAGAAACAAAAATCAGGACGATGAAACACAAAAAGGACGGCGCTTCTTAAGAAGGCTGTCCTTTTTACGTGGTGCACCAATACGTACCCGTAAGCTGCGCCGGGATTAAAAAGTTGTTTCGGTGTCAATGTCTAAATGCAGGATAAATTTGACCATCCGTTTGGCGTTCGTGTAATTTTGTTCGGTATTTCCAGGGAAACCAAGATATACTTTGTCGTACCCGAGATTTAATCCTTTGGCAAAATCTGTGTCACTGATGTCAATCGCGAAAGGCACAGTCACACCATCGTTGTCATCGGCTGTACAGATGCGATCGGAGATCTGTGAGTAGATGTCAGCAGGAAGATACGTTTTAAGAGGATAAATGATTTCCTGCATAGCACAATATTCAAGCCCCTTTTCGTCCATAATCATGATGTCGTAATATCCGTTAAAACAGAGCATCGGGAGTTCTGTGTAGACAGATGCGCTGGAGTTTTGAGAATATTCCTCGAGGTATGTGTCTTTGTCGAGATGCACCGTAAGATCGTTGTGAATCTGGTAAGCACCATTCAGATTGTAAAAATCCAGATATTCATCGACAAAGGACGTGTCTACCGCAGAAGGCTCCGGTGAATTGACGATACAGTAGGATAAAGCAACCGGACGGCTTTTCTTGTAGATTGTAACAGGAAGGGCAATGCATACAGCGAGTATGATGACTGCAAGAATGATCTTTCCTTTATAATAAGAAAAAATATATCCTGCCTTCTGACCGGTTGTCATTCCTTCCATGTGATCCTTTAACCGCTGGCGCCTGGCATGCTGGCGTTCCCGGAAAGGCAGACTGTGAAGCTCCAGATTGTCCTCGGTATTGACCGGGGGTACGGAGCTTCGCCCGGCAGATTCTTTCTCGCTTCCGGTTTCTTTGACTGGTGTATCTGCTTCTTTGCGTGTCTCTTTGTCTGCTCCTTTGCTTGTTTCACTGACCTTTTCTTTATCTGTTTTATATTTTGTATCTTTTGCTTCTGCGTCTGTATTCATGATTGTGTCCGGAACTCCTTTTTAATGATGAAAACTGTGAAATATCACGTAAAATTATCTTAACATAGATTATGCTGGACGAAAAGTGAGAAAATGTGAAAAAAATAAGAACAATAGCGGAGACACTACCCGCAGGCGAAATATGGAAGAACCGGGGTATTTACATTTTGAAAAAACTACTTTATTATATAGAAGCGTGAGTAATCGCACAGGTATTAAACAGATATGGAAAGGATAGAAAAGTGAAGAACATACAGGACAAAAAGAAAAAGAATTTCAAGGAATTTCTGCACAAATTTTTTAAGATATTTATTATCATATTCGGAGCGGCAATTGCAATCAATCTGATTGTGATCGGCGTGCTGTTCCTGATTCATACAAATAAGCTGGCGGACGAGCGGGGGTATCTGAATCCGAAAGGCCAGATGGTTGAGGTGGATGGAAATAACATCCATGTGATTGTGGATGGAAATGAAAAATCAGATAAAACGCTTGTATTTATCCACAGCAACGGTATCACGGATGATTCGGTAGCTCTGGAACCGCTGTTTGGAAAACTACAGGATTACCGTCTGGTATACATGGATCGGAGTGGATTTGGCTATAGCGGTACAGCGAAGACGGACAAAGATATTGAAAGTATTGTCGAAGAGATGCGCAGCGTGCTCGCGGCGCTTTCCATAGATGGGCCATATGTGCTTGTTCCGAATGGGATTGCGGGTCTTGAAGCAGTTTACTGGGCAGATCTGTATCCACAGGAAGTGGAATCAATCATTGGAATCAACATTTCGGTAGCAAATGATTTTGAGGGTATCACAGAAGAGCAGTATTGCGGATTTTTTAATTATCTGATGGTAAAATTTGCTGCCATTGGTGGGCAGAGGTATGTTAAGAGTGTGTATCCGGATAATATCGGAGCTGTGTATACAGAAAAACAGATGATAACAAGAAAAGCCTTGATATCGAAGAACTTCTATACGCAGGATATGTATGAGGAGGATCTGCATGCGGTTGCTAATGCGGCAAAGGTGAAAGAAGCCGGTTTCCCGACGGATATACCGATGCTTGTGATTTTTTCGAATCCGCTCATGCGCCCGTATATTGACGATGATGCATCTGTGCGTGAAGAATACGAGGGGGCTCTTGAAGAAGTGTACGGAACACAGACGGATGCCAGCGCATCGGATGCGGATAAGATAGATTATGTCGGACAATATAACGCGTCGAGAAAAGAGTATTTCTCACAGTTTGCGAATGTTGAGATGGACGAGATGTCCGGACCGTCCAGGATTTATACATATGATCCGGAAGGCGTAGCCCAGAGGATTATTGCATACCTCTCGAGATAATGGAATTGGCACATATCTGCCAATTTATGGTGATAATGCACAAAAATGTGAAGAAAAAGTGAAAAAGTACTTGCATAGTTGGTAAATATGTCCTATAATAACATTAGTCATAGCGGAGTATGTTATGATATTTCACAATTAACTATGGAACCGACAGCTTAAGGCTGGAATAATAACAGGTTCAAACACGTCTCATTTGGCTGATATATTGTGAGTTTTGTTTAAGTTGCACGTAGATAATACTGATTATTGAGGGATTTACCTATGGAATGTTTAATGAAAACTGATGATATGGAAGTCGATATGACAAAAACACATTAAAGGAGGGTTTTTTTGTGAAGAAATTTAAGAAAGCAATGGCATTGTCATTGGCACTTGCAATGGGTCTTTCACTTGTAGCTTGTGGCGACAAGGAGAAAGAGACTACAACAGAGGCTACAACAACAGAGGCTACAACAACAGAGACTGCTGCAACAGATGACGCTACAGCAGATGATGCATCTGCATCTAACGCAGAGGTATCTCTCCCAATGCCTGCTGAAGACAGCGATCCAATCTATGTTTACTCATGGAACACAGAGCTTGGTGACAGACTTCAGTATGTAAAGGACAAGTATCCTCAGTATGCTGATCTTATTCAGTATGAGAACCTTGGTCTTGGCGGAACATCTGATGAGTACAAGAGTGCTATTGAGAACGCTATCGCTAATGGCGGAGACAAGGTACCTTCAATCATAGCATGTGATGATGATGTAGCTCTGTACTTCCTGAACTCAGAAGCTATCGTTCCTGTTGAGGATCTTGGCATCACAGCTGATATGTACAGCAACGCTTACCAGTATACAGTTGACTACGCTACAATCGATGGCAAGCTCAAGGGTATGTGCTGGCAGGCAACACCTGGATGTTTCATCTACAGAACAGATATCGCTAAGGAAGTTCTTGGAACAGACGATCCAGCTAAGGTTCAGGAGTATGTAAAGGATTGGGATACATTCCTTGATACAGCTGAGACAATGAAGCAGGCTGGTTACAAGATGCTTTCAGGTCCTTCAGATGCTAAGAAGCCTATCATCGATCAGAGAACATCTGCATGGGTAGAGAACGACACAGTTAACATCGACCCAGTTATCACAGAGTATCTTGAGTTCGCTAAGAAGCTTTATGATGGTGAGTATACAAACAACAATGCTCAGTGGTCAGATGGCTGGAACACAGACTTTACAGCTGATGTATTTGGCTACTTCGGATGTACATGGTTCACTTACTGGTCAATCAATGACAAGGAAGGTTCTGAGACATACGGAAAGAGAAATATGTGCCAGGGTCCTACAACATATCACTGGGGCGGTACATACCTTGGTGTAACAGATCAGTGTCCTAACAAGGAACTTGCTGCACTTGTTCTTTACACACTTTGCTGTGATACAGATACAATGTACAAGCTCTCTGATGAGACTCTTGACTTCGTAAACAACAAGGCAGCTGTAGAGAAGCTTATCGCTGATGGTAAGGGCGAGTCTCCAGTACTTGGTGGCGCTAACCCACTTCAGACATGGGCTGACAATGCAGAGAAGATCAACCTTCAGTATGCAACAGAGTACGATTCAACATTCAATGGTTACCTTGACAATGCTTCAGAGGCATACAACTCAGGCGAGCTTAAGACTGTTGATGACGCTGTAGCTAAGATTAAGGAACTTATCAAGGATGGTTACCAGAACCTTACAGTAGAGTAATTTACTGGCAACAATAATTGATATGAAATTATGGTTATGCACCGGGTTCGCCCCGGTGCATAATTTAAAAAAAGATACCGCTGTTAGGCATTTTATAGAGGACATTCGATGGAGTGTCTTCTATAAAATGTCTAACGGGGGACGCGAAAACATATGTTAAAAATTATGAAAAGGTTGGGGAAGTGAAATCATGAAGAAAAAGACAGTTGAATATGGTAAGTATGGATACTTCTTCATACTGCCATTCTTCTTAGTATTTTTTGTATTCCAGCTTTACCCGTTGATTTATACTTTCTATCTTAGTTTCGTTGAGTATTACCAGATTAAACTTGGAAAATTCCAGGGTCCAAACTTTAATGGACTTAAAAACTATATCATGGTATTGGCAACGACAGAGGGTAAAGGTAGTGATCTGAAGGTTGTTTCATGGTTTGATACCATGACAGTTAAGTCAATCGGCAACACACTGAAGATTTGGGTTTTGAACTTTATTCCGCAGATTCTTCTGGCATTGCTTTTGGCTTCCTGGTTTACAGATACGGTTGTAAAGTTAAAAGGACAGGGCGCGTTCAAGATTATGATGTTCATGCCGAACATTATCACTGCATCTTCCATCGCCGTTTTGTTCTATAGTTTGTTCAATGCTAATGGCCCTATTACTATGATGCTCCAAAATGCGCATATTATTAGCGAAAAGTATGACTTCATGGAGAAACCGGGCGGAACAATTGGTTTGATTGCATTCATGCAGTTCTGGATGTGGTATGGTAACTCAATGATTGTCCTTATTGCGGGTATCCTGGGTATTAGTCCATCCCTCTATGAAGCAGCTATGGTAGATGGTGCGAACAGTAAGCAGCAGTTCTTTAAGATTACATTGCCACTGTTGAAGCCGATTATCCAGTACAACCTGGTTACATCCGCAATCGGTGGTCTGCAGATGTACGATATTCCATCTCTGTTCAACGTTGACCAGTCATTCAATGGTAAGCCGAACTTTGCATCAGAGACAATTACAATGTGGATTAAGTCACTTGGATTCACATCTAAGGATTATGGTAAAGCAGCAGCTTCATCTATCGTTCTGTTCATTGTAACATTAGTAATCAGTATTGTCTTCTTCGCTGTTACCAAGGATAGACAGCCGAAGCAGAAGCATGCTGTGATTCGATAAGGGGGTGTGCGAATAATGGCTAAAAACGCAGAAGTTGAATCGAGCTACTCAGGACGTATTCGTGCAACGAAGATATTTAGAACAATCATTTGCGTGTTGTTATGTATTATCAGTATCTTTCCGTTTTATCTGATGATCATCAACTCAACATTGGATTCTATTACAATTAAAGCTGGTGTGCACCTGCTTCCGGGTTCATTTGCACAGTTGGGAGAGAACTTTACAAACCTGATGAAGAAGGCAGAGGGTGTTGGTACATCACTTTGGGGCGCTATGCTTCACAGTGCAATTATTTCTGTACCGGCAACAATCCTTACAGTTTATTGTTCTACATTGACAGCTTACGGACTTACAGTATATAACTTCAAGTTGAAAAATGCAGCACATACATTTATTATGGCAATCATGATGATTCCTGCACAGGTATCTATCATTGGTTTCATGCAGTTTATGATGAAGATTAATCTGTATGATTCTTACTGGCCGCTGATCATCCCGGCAGCAGCTTCACCTGCTACATATTACTTTATGAAGCAGTATATGGCAACGGGTCTTTCACTTGAGATTATCGAAGCTGCCAGAATTGATGGTTCTGGAGAGTTCTCTACATTTAATAAGATTGCATTACCTTTGATGAAGCCGGCTATGGCTACACAGGCAATCTTTGCATTCATCACTTCATGGAATAACTTGTATACACCTTCTATGATGTTGACAGATACAGCAAAGAAGACATTGCCTATGTTCATCATGGCTCTTCGTTCAGAGCAGTTCAGACAGGATTATGGTGTTATCTACCTTGGTCTGTTCCTGACAGTATTGCCTATCTTCATTGTATACTTCACATTATCAAAGTACATCATTGCCGGTGTAGCTCTTGGTGGTGTAAAGGAGTAATTTCAAGGATTTTAAAAGGATCGCGCAAGCGGTCCTTTTTTTATGCCTGATAAATGATCGCTTTCTGTGTATTTACTGTGAAAAGAGTTGACGATAGACAAAAAGAAAAGTAAAATAGAACATGCATATAAAGAAAGGGTTGGAGGACCAAAATGATTAAAGGTAAAAAGTATTTAAAGAAACAGGCGGTTGCTTCTGTGCTTGCATTGAGCATGGCTGCAGCATCGTTGACTGGTTGTAGTAATGGACTGAGCAGTTCGAAGAAGGAATCGTCCAATGTCGGTACGATGACACAGGAAGAGGCATCTACAACAAAGGTCATGGTGATTGGCGATTATGATATATATATGGATGAACTTCTGGTGTATGCGATTCAGGCAATGGTTACGAACAATGGAACACTGGCATCAGTAAAGGCAAATCCGGATACATACAAGGAACAGACGTTGTCTTTGATTCGTACGACCAAGATTTTGTACGATGTTACCCAGCATAATGATGTAACGTTGGATGATAGTGATATGGAAACAACGAATAATACAATTGATAATTTCCTTGGCTCGATGCCGGATGGACTTCTGGAGAAGTATGGTATCTCAGAGGACGTTGTCCGCAAGGTATTTACAGAACAGACATATGTGTCTAAATTTGAGAATGATATCAAGAATGATATGGGTAAAAAGGTGCAGTCTGATATAGAAGAGAAAGTGAAGGATTACAATTTCACAATCTTTGATTATATTCTGTTCCCGACTGTTGAGACAACGGAAGACGATGTCCCTGCAACAAATACAGATGGAAGCTATAAATACGTGAGTGATGATGCCAAGGAGAAGGCTAAGGAGAATGCGGAGGCACTGCTCGAGGAACTGAAAGCTGGCGGAGATGCAGCTTCGCTTGCACAAAAGTATGGCGTATCAAATTACTATTTCGAGAGAACCGGATATGTTGGAAGCTTTACTGACAGCGTGAACAAAGCTGTTGAGAATTTGAAGGCTGGTGAGTGCTCCGGTGTGTTGGAAGAGGAGCTTGGATATGCGGTGATTCATATGAAGTCGGATCATGATGAAGAGCTGCTGAAGAACTATGCATATGCGGTTGCGAGTGATACAGTAGACAGCCAGTTCGAGAAATTGGAGACACAATGGTTGAGTAGTATCGAAGTAGACCCGGAGAAGGATATGGAAGGCACTGTGTGGGCAGATTATGATTTGTCTGGGTTGGCACAGTCCCTGGCTGATGGCGGATTGTTAAATGGAGCTTCTTCCACATCCAGTGCCGGATCGAACTAAATATGATTTATTAGTCAAAGATACAAATACGGAACAGTTTGCGACAGACTGTTTCGTATTTTTTTGTAAAAAAATAAAGGGAAAATGAGAAAAGTGTGGAATATATTATATAGGTGAGTTTTGACATGAACGAAAGGGAAAAAGATTGACAATTCGAGAAGAATTAGAAAAAAGAGAACATCAAATCTATCGTACATGTGCCTGCTTTGCGGATCGGACAAAAGGACGAGTAAGGCAGGAAGAAAAATGCGATTTGCGTACAGAATTTCAGAGAGACCGGGATCGGATTTTGCATTCCAAATCATTCCGTCGGATGAAACATAAGACGCAGGTTTTTTTGTCTCCGGGCGGAGATCATTACCGAACCAGACTGACACATACGCTGGAAGTTGCGCAGATTGGACGGACGATTGCCAGATCTCTGTTTTTGAATGAGGATCTGGTTGAGGCGATTGCTTTGGGACATGATCTTGGACATACGCCGTTTGGTCATGTTGGAGAACGGGCACTCTCTAAGTATACATCCAAGCCATTCTGTCACAATGAGCAAAGTATTCGGGTGGTGGAGCATCTGGAGAAAAATGGCGCGGGATTGAATCTGACATGGGAAGTACGGGATGGCATTTTGAATCATCGGAGTGCATGCGAACCGGCGACTTTGGAAGGAAAGATTGTCCGTTTGTCAGACAAAATAGCATATGTCAATCATGATATTGATGATGGAATACGTGCGGGGATATTGACAGAGGAGATGTTGCCGGTTGAGTGTACAAACCTTTTGGGGCATAGTACACGTGACCGTATCAATACATTGATTCATACGGTTGTTACAGCGAGCCATGATGTGGAAGATGTGGTTTTGCCGAAGGAATATCAGCAGGCGTTTCAGGAACTGCGCAGATTTATGTTTCAGGATCTGTATACCAATCCTGTTGCAAAAAGCGAGGAAGTGAAGGCAGAGCGCCTGATAGGTATGCTGTATGAAGAGTTTATGGAGCATGAAGACTGGTTGCCGGCAGAATATCAGAGATTTATTGAACAGGGAGAACCGAAGGAAACAGTGATCTGTGATTATATAGCAGGAATGACGGATAATTATGCGATTGATATGGCAAAGAAGATATTTATTCCGAAGTCGTGGAGCAAGGAATAACCATAGAGTCGCTCAAAATCCGTTGATAAGAATAGAGGAAGACAGTTGTATTATTCAGAAGATATAATTGAAGAGGTTCGGAGCCGCAATGATATTGTGGATGTGATCGGTGGATATGTGACCTTGAAACGCCGGGGAAATTCCTATATGGCGTGCTGCCCATTTCACCATGAGAAAACACCCTCCTTCCATGTAAACCGGGATAAGCAGATGTATCATTGCTTTGGTTGCGGCGTTGGAGGAAATGTGATCACGTTTGTGATGGAATATGAGAACTTCTCGTTTCCAGAAGCACTCAAGATGCTGGCGGAGCGTGCGGGTGTTGCTTTGCCAGAACAGAATTATTCCAGGGAACAGCGGCAAAGAGAAAATTATAAGATGGTTCTGAAGGAGATGAACCGGACAGCAGCGATTTATTTTAATTATTTACTGACTGCGACCTCGGCCGGTAAGCACGCACTGGAATACTATCATGACCGGGGATTCTCGGACGAGACGATTCAGCGGTTTGGGCTAGGATACGCGAATATTTATGAAAATGATTTGTACCAGTATTTGAAGAAACAGGGGTATACGGATGCACAGATGAAGGATTCCGGATTGGTGCGGATTGATGAACGCCGTGGCGGGCAGGATATGTTCTGGAACCGCGCGATGGTGCCGATAATGGATATCAATGGAAAAGTTGTCGGCTTTGGAGGACGTGTACTGGGGGATGGAACACCAAAGTATATTAACACCAAGGAAACGGCAGTTTTTGATAAGAGTCATACATTGTTTGCAATGAATATTGCCCGCAGATCCAAACGGCGGGGAATCATTTTATGCGAGGGATATATGGACGTCATCGCTATGCATCAGGCGGGCTTTGATAATGCGGCGGCATCTCTTGGTACGGCACTTACAATGGGACATGCAACAATTGTAAAACGATATACCGATGAGGTATATCTGGCGTACGATAGCGATGGCGCGGGTCGCAAGGCGACGATGAAGGCGATTGGCATTATGCGGGAAGTTGGAATATCAACCAGAATTATTGATCTGAAGCCGTATAAGGATCCGGATGAGTTCATACATAATCTTGGAAAAGAAGCATTTGAAGGACGGATTGCTGATGCGGTGACGGGAATTGTATTTGAGATTGACGGCATTGCACAGGGGTATAACCTGAGAGATCCGGAAGAGAAAATCCGTTTTACAAAAGAGGCGGCAAAACGATTATCTGCATTAGATGAACCGGTCGTCCGGCATAGTTATATTGAGGCGGTCGCTGAGAAGTACAAGATAGATGCAGCAGATTTGAAAGCAATGGTGACAAGGTATGGAACGATTGGATTGCAGACGCAGACAACCAATATGGATGACACGGCGCGTCCAGTGATTGCGACGCCGCCACCGGAAGGAAATCGGAATCCAAGGGATGAAGCGGCTGATCGGGAGACGCAACCACAACGGTTGCTGCTCACATGGATGGTTGGAAAGCCAGAGCTGTTTGGACAACTTGAAGGAATTCTGACGGAGGAGGACTTTATTGATGAGGATTACCATACGGTAGCCAAACGGTTGTTTGACCAGTACCGCGATAGCGGAACAGTGAATCCGGCGGCAATCGTAAATCTGTTTGAAGATATAGAAAAACAACGTCTGGTTGCAAAGATTTTGCAGACAGAGCTGGATGTGGAGATCACTGAGGATGAAAAAGAGCGGGTGATCAATGATTTAGTGAGAAAAGTCAAGATGGCGCGGATTGATTATGAACTTGCGCATATTGCTGACAATCCGGAGAAACTGCCGGAGGTAATTGCTGAAAAGGCAAGACTCACGAAATTGCATATTTCGTTAAAGAATGGATAGAATATAATCACAATGGAAGGATGGAACCTAAAATGGCAAAGAAAGTAACAGATAAGGACACAAAGCAGACAACAAAGGCGACAAACGAGAATATCATGAATTCAGACCAGATGAAAGAGCATCTGGACAATCTTGTCGATATGGCGAAGAAAAATGATAACACATTGATTGACACAGAAATCGTCAACTATTTTGTTGGAAAGCCGGATATTGAGCTTAATACAGATATGATGACAAAAATCTTCGATTATCTCGATGAACACCATGTCGCTGTTTTGTCAGAGACAGAGGAGGACGATGAGATCTTAGATGACATGATTCTGGAGGACGCAGAGGACGCAGATATTGACATTGAGAAGATTGATCTCTCTGTACCAGACGGTGTCAGCATCGAAGACCCGGTTCGTATGTATCTGAAGGAGATTGGTAAGGTGCCATTGCTGACGGCGGAGGAAGAGATTGAACTGGCAAAGCGGATGGAGGCCGGTGATGAAAAGGCAAAGCAGAAGCTGGCAGAGGCGAACCTCAGACTGGTTGTCAGCATTGCAAAACGTTATGTTGGTCGTGGTATGCTGTTTCTGGATCTGATTCAGGAAGGTAACCTTGGTTTGATCAAAGCTGTTGAGAAGTTTGATTATGAAAAAGGATATAAGTTCAGTACGTATGCAACATGGTGGATTCGCCAGGCAATCACAAGAGCAATCGCTGATCAGGCAAGAACAATCCGTATTCCAGTGCATATGGTAGAGACAATCAATAAGCTGATTCGCGAGTCCAGACAGCTTCTGCAGGAGCTTGGAAGAGAACCATTGCCGGAGGAGATCGCAGAGCGTATGGGAATCTCTGTAGAGCGTGTACGGGAGATCTTAAAGATCTCACAGGAGCCTGTATCTCTGGAGACGCCAATTGGTGAAGAGGAAGATAGTCATTTAGGCGATTTTATTCAGGATCAGAATGTACCAGTGCCGGCAGAGGCGGCAGCGAGCAACTTACTGCGTGATCAGTTAAATGAGGTGCTTGATACACTGACAGAACGAGAACAGAAGGTATTGCGTTTGCGGTTTGGTATGGATGATGGACGTGCAAGAACGTTGGAGGAAGTTGGTAAGGAATTCCAGGTTACAAGAGAGCGTATCCGTCAGATTGAGGCAAAGGCACTTCGTAGATTAAGACATCCTAGCAAGAGCAGAAAATTGAAGGATTACCTGGATGCCAATGACTAATATGCAGAATCGGGATAAGAAAATACCATTGTCAAACCGTATGCAGTCGATTCTTGCGATGCTTCAGCAGGAAAAGCTGTCCCACGGGAAGATTCCGTGTGTGGCGGATATTGGCTGCGATCATGCGTTTGTATCAATGGCATGTGTAAGAGATGGCTTGGCAGAGTGTGTTATAGCGATGGACGTGCGGAAAGGACCACTCTCCATTGCGCAGACACATATTCAGGAATATGGATTTGCAAAAAGTGTAGAAACGAGATTATCCAATGGGTTTGAAGCTATGGAACCGGGCGAAGCAACATGGGCGGTGCTTGCCGGAATGGGCGGAGAACTCATGAAAACTATTCTGCAAAATGGAAAAGCACATCTGGATGCGGGGATTGGTCTGATTTTACAGCCTCAGTCAGAGCCGCAGGCGGTCAGATCGTATCTGCAGGAAGAGCGGTACATAATTATAGATGAGGATTTTTTGCAGGAAGATGGAAAGTTTTACACAATAATCAAGGCAATAAAAAACACGGGAACGAAGAAACTGCCACAGATGGATAATGTGGAATTGAAGTATGGTCCGGTGTTGCTTCGGAAGGAAAATCCGGTTTTTCAGGAATATTTGATGGAAGAACAGCATAAAATGCAGGAATTGCAGAATCGTTTATCTCTGCAGGATACAGTATCTTCGAAACGAAGACGGAAAGAGTTGGAAGAGGAGCTTTTGCTGCTTGCGCGCGCGATGACGTGGAATCATGGATGAGATGAGAGGTGATAGAATGCGGTGTGATGAGATTATCCAGTTGTTGGAGAAGAAAGCACCCATCGAGTATGCGATGGATTGGGATCATGTAGGATTGCTGGTAGGCAGGCGGGACAAAGAAGTTCATAAGCTGATGCTGGTTGTCGATGTTACAGAAGAGATTGTGGATGCTGCGGTCGCACAGAACGTAGATATGATTGTATCCCATCATCCGATGATTTTTGGCAAAGTAGATCGCGTAAATGATGAGACTGTGCTGGGACGGAAGATTTTGAAGCTGATTGAACATGGGATTGCCTGCTATGCGATGCATACGAATTTCGATACGATCGGCGGTATGGCGAAGGAAGCAGCAGCGATGCTTGGACTTCAGAACATGGAAGTGCTGGAAGAAACGAAAGATGGCGAAGGAATTGGCGAGGTTGGATATCTTCCGGCAGCGACGACTGTAACAGCGCTTGTAGTTTTAATCAAAGAGAAATTTGATTTAAAAAATGTGATATTGTATGGAAATCCAAATGACACAGTGGAAAAAATTGCGATCTGCCCTGGCTCTGGCAAGAGTGTGATCAATGAGGCGGTGCAGAAAAAAGCAGATTGTCTGATTACAGGAGATATCGGACATCATGAAGGGCTGGATGCAAATGAGATGGGGCTTACGATTCTGGATGCGTCCCATTATGGCTTGGAACATATATTTATGCATATCATGTATGAATATCTAAAAGGATATTGTATGGATGTTGAAATTGGAATCGCGGACGTTGGGGTGCCGTTTTCCGTTTTGTAGGTGTGCGTGAAAGGAGTGGGTGTTATGGAAAAAATCAAGGTTACGATGGATGGGCAAGTGTATGAGGTGGATAAATTTTCTGCAATCACGGAATTTGTACACGCGCATATGCAGGAGAATAAGCAGAAGTATGTGCTTGCATTTTGCAACCGGAAGCTTTGCGAGCTTGGAAAGCTGTTAGACCGAGATGTGGAATTGAAGCTTGTAGAGAAGACTTCTGTAATTGGTATGGATACATATAAGCGAAGCCTGACATTCCTTATGGTGAAAGCATTTTCGGATGTTATGGGAAGCGGTTACAGCGTTAAGGTAATGTATTCGCTTGGCAAGGGGTATTATTGCAGATTGCTGAAGAATTTCCGCGAGGGTGACCGTATGGTATCGGAGGAAGTTCCGGTGACAAAAGATATCTTATTCCGCGTGAAAAATCGTATGAATGAATTGGTTCGTAAGGATATTGCGATCATCAAGGAGTCGGTTTCCACAGAGGAAGCAGTACAGCGGTTTGCAAAACAGGGACGCTTTGATAAGGAACGTTTATTCCGATACAGACGTGTGTCTAAGGCAAACCTGTACAGTATTGAAGATTATGAGGATTATTTTTATGGATATATGGTACCGTCAACCGGTTATATAACCTGTTATGATCTTGTTCCGTATGATACAGGATTTATGCTGATGGCACCAACACGGGAAGAACCGGAAATCATACCGGAGTTTGAACCACGGGAGAAATTATTCTCTGTATTGAAGACGTCGGATGAGTGGAGCCAGACGCTGGATGTCAGCAATGTTGGACAGTTGAATGAGTGTATTACAAAGGGAGATATCCGGGAACTGATGCTTGTCCATGAGGCATTGCAGGAAAAACAGATTGCACAGATCGCTGATATGATCCGCGCAGGGGAAAAGAAGATTGTTTTGATCGCAGGACCGAGTTCTTCCGGAAAAACGACATTTTCTCATCGATTAAGTGTACAGCTTCGTGCACATGGTCTGCGTCCGTATCCCCTTGCGCTTGATAATTATTTTGTGGATCGGGAGCATACACCGAAGGATGAGAATGGTAATTACGATTTTGAATGCATTGAGGCGATGGATCTTGATCTGTTCCATTCGGATATGAAGAAACTGCTTGCTGGAGAAGAAATTCCAATTCCAACGTTTAATTTCAAACAGGGAAGAAAGGAATATAAAGGCAAAAAACTAAAACTGAATGCAGGAGATGTGTTGGTTGCAGAAGGTATTCATGCACTAAATCCGCTGATGACAGAAGGACTTTCTGATGATAGCAAATTCAAGATTTACATCAGTGCGCTGACGCAGATCAACATTGATGACCATAACCGGATACCTACGACAGATGGAAGATTGATTCGACGAATTGTCCGGGATGCGCGTACACGCGGAAATGATGCGCGCGAGACGATTGCGATGTGGCCATCAGTGCGACGCGGCGAAGAAAAATATATCTTCCCTTATCAGGAGGAAGCAGATGTGATGTTTAACTCTGCACTGATCTACGAGCTGAGTGTGATCAAACAGTATGCGGAGCCACTTTTGTTCTCGGTACCAAAGGATTGCGATGAATATTATGAGGCAAAACGTCTGTTGAAGTTTTTAGATTATTTCCTTGGAATGGGAGTGACGAATATTCCGACGAATTCGATTTTACGGGAATTTGTTGGTGGTGGTTGTTTCGACGTTTAAGCAGAAAGAAATTAAAAGCGTAAGCCAGACGATAAGCCGGGTTATGTCGAGAGTGATTATCTATCTAGGCCTTACGTTACCGTAAGGCTCAAGCAACCTACCTGAAAACACAGCGGGCAACTGTATGGTTTTCTGTTTGGTCTTGCTCCGGATGGGGTTTACAGAGCCTGCCCTGTTACCAGAACAGCGGTGAGCTCTTACCTCGCCTTTCCACCCTTACCTCGTGTCCGAAGACAGAGGCGGTTTATTTCTGTTGCACTGGCCTGGGAGTCACCTCCACCGGACGTTATCCGGCATCCTGCCCTATGGAGCCCGGACTTTCCTCACCTGCCGATGTGGCAGCCGCAATCACTTATCTGACTTACGCAGTGATTAGAGTACCATAACTTGAATATAGATTCAAGCAAAAATAAAATATTAGGAGGATGAAACGATGGAATTATTAGAAGGATTAAAGACAAGAAGAAGTGTGAGACGGTATACGGACGAGCTGATCAGTCATGAACTGTTTGAAGAGATCATTGACACTGCAAAAATGGCTCCGACATGGAAGAATACACAGACGCTTCGCTACATATTGATTCAGAATGAAGAAATTATAAAGAAAATCTGTGACGATTGTCTGCTTGGATTTGAGCACAACGCAAAGACACTGTCCAAGTGTAAAAATCTGGTTGTGTTGACCCAGGTGAATGGCAGATGCGGGTATGAGAAGGATGGAAGCTTCTCCACAAGCAAGGGTACTGGCTGGGAGATGTTTGATGCAGGTATTGCGGCAATGACATTTAGCCTGGCTGCTTATGATAAGGGTGTTGGAAGTTGCATCATGGGCGTATTTGACGATGCGAAGGTTGCAGAGGCAATCGGATTGGAAGAGGGTAAGACGGTTGCTGCCTTGATCCCAATCGGATTTCCGAAATTTACACCGGATGCCACACCGAGAAAAGAGACAGCAGATTTGATCAGTTATATAGATTAGTAGTAATGTGAGTTTTAGATATGATATTAAAGATAGCAGTATGCGATGACAATGATAAGGATATAGAGATCATAAACCGGGAACTCCTGCTGCTGGAAGAAAAAGCAAGGGAAAAGGGATGTACCTATCAGATACAGGCATTTAAAAGCGGAAATGATATCCTGAAGAGCTTTGCGCTTGTGCAGGACATGCATATTTTGTTTCTGGATATTGATATGCCAGGAATCGATGGAATGGAGATTGCGAAAAGGCTGGAGCAGACAGAACGCCGTGTGAAAGTAATCTTTGTGACAAACCATGCAGATATGGTATTTACCGCGATTCATTACAGACCGTTCCGGTTTATCCGGAAGGAGCGCCTTCACATAGAGTTGGAGGAGGCGCTGCTTTGCGCGATTGAAGAGATTCGGGAAGAATCTTTGTATGGAGAGATATTCATAGAAAAAGACGAGGCGGAAATCCGGATCAGTGATATTACATATCTGGAAAGTCAGCGGCATTATGTGATCGTACATTTCCGAAGGAAAGATGACCAGGTGATTCGTGCAAAAATCTCGGATTTTTCAGAACGGCTGGAACGTTATGGCTTTGTTCGCACACATGTCGGGTATATCGTGAATATCCGGGACATCTATTCAATCAATACAAAACGGGTGTTGCTGGATGACCGGACACCAATCCCGGTCAGTCGGAAATATACAGAGCATGTAAGAGAAATGCATGCAAAGTATGTCAGGAGGATGTACCATGCAATTTCTTAAAAGACTGGTTGTCGCGTTGGCGTGCGCTTTGACACTTGGATTGGCGTGCCTGCTGGCACTTCTGATTCAGAATCCGGAGACAGAAGAGCATGAGCATACGTGGATTATCATTTTCTTAGTAGTACTGCTGTTGGCGGGGATCTTGATTGCAAGCTGTCTGTATGCGATTTTCAAATCCCAGCATTATACGGAAGAAAACGAAATTCTGAACAAACAGCTCGACCATGAAGGGACGATGTACTCAAGAACGAGTGAGCTTTATGAGCGAACGAGACGGCTGAACCATGATTTGAAATCTTATCTTCTGATCATTTTAGGCTATCTTGAAAATGCAGAATATGAACAGGCACGCTTGCATCTGGTAGAGATTTTGGATCGGCAGTTAAAGATGAATCTGATTCATTATGAATCGAGTGGAGAAATCAATGCCGTGTTGAACGACAAGTTGAGTTATGCGGAACAGCATGCAATCACGCTTGATATGCATATCAGCGGAGAAGTGCCACGGGAGGATAGCATGAATGTTGCAATTCTGTTATCCAATTTGCTGGACAATGCGATGGAAGCTGCGGAGAAGGCGGAATTGCGCAAGGTGCAGCTTGAGATGTATGAAGAAAAGGGCATGTATTATATCGACATTATCAATACGGTAAATGCATCAGTGTTACATCATAATCCAAAACTGCAATCCACGAAGAAAGATAAACAACAGCACGGAATTGGATTGAAGAGCGTTCGACATATTGTAAAGCAGCTGGAAGGCAGCCTGCAGATGTTTGAAGAGGATGATGCATTTCATTCCTGTGTCTCATTTCCGATGCAAAAGGGTTGAAATATAAAATAAAAGCTTGTATATTAAAATGAGTTTTGCAAAAGACGGAATGAAATATAGAAGAAAGTAGACAAAAGCAATGATAGAAAAAGGAAGAACAGATCAGATTATAGAGCAGCTGATCGATAGCGTTGAGAATGGACAAAATGTTCCATTTGCGCCAGGTAAGGTATCGGTTAATAAAGAAGAGACAATACGATTGTTGCGGGAATTAGAAAATATCGTACAGGGCGAGCTGAAAATTTACCGGGAAGTCAATGACCGGAAAGGTAAGATTCTGACAGAGGCAAAGAAGGAAGCAGAAGAAATTCTGACGCAGGCGGAGCAGAACGCCAGCCGTATCCGTGTGACAAAACGGATGTCCACACTTCCTGCATTTCATCCGGGCGATTTGGAGCCGGAGGATCGGGAAGCGTTGCGGACTGCCGGAGACATCTATGCGGCATCTTTGATCTACACAGATGAGATGCTCACGGAGGTAAATGATCTGTTGGCAGATTCGTATGATCTGGTGAAACAGCAGTATGCGAAGATGGTAGAGACGTTGGAGGAAAAGACTCGGATCGTAGCAGAAAATAAAGCAGAGTTGATGGGCAATCTCAAGGAACTCAGCAAGGAAGAACGTTATGCACAGATTCTGGAGCTTGGACAGCTTCTCTCGAATGAGTTATATGATGAGAAGAACAAGGTAAAGCTTGCAGCGGCGAAAAAGAAACCTGTGAAATTGGAATATGAAGAAGAAACAGGAAAAGAAGAAAAGGAACAGAAGTCATGACGAGATATCCATATTATGAAAGAACCATTCATTATTACGAGACAGACCGGATGGGGGTTGTACATCATTCGAATTATGCGCGGATTCTGGAAGACTGCCGTATCGATATGATGGCGTATTACGGACTGCCATATGCGGAGCTGGAACGCATGGGATATATGATTCCTGTGCTGGAGTTATCTGAGAAATTCACGGAGAGCCTGAAGTTTGGAGAAGTGGTAAAGGTAGTTCCAGATATTTACAAGGTTAGTGCATACAAATTTTATATCAGTTACAAAATCTATGATGAAGGGATGAAGACGGTCAAGCATACGGCAACGACAGCACATTGCTTTTTAAACAATGATTTCAAACCGGTCAGTCTGAAAAAAGAAGCACCGGAATTATATGACAAGCTGTTGCTGATGGCAAATCCGGAAGCATATTAGGAAATACAAAAGGAGAATGACATGATACAGGAAAAGGAACATAAGGGCGTCGTATTTTCGTGTGAGGTTTTTCCGCCAAAGCGTGATGATGACATCTATCAGATTTATAAAACACTGGATGAGATTAAGACATTGAAACCGGATTTTATCAGTGTGACTTATGGTGCCGGTGGTAGTAACAGTAAGAAAACGGCAACGATTGCAGCGTATATTCAGAATATCTGTGAGGTGGAAGCGCTTGCACATATGACAGCGGTCGGTATGGATGAAGCAAGCCTTCGTGCATTGCTGTTTGAGTTAAAAAAGAAAGGCGTGGAGAATATTCTGGCATTGCGTGGCGATAAGCCGAGAACGATGTCACAGGAGGAATTCGACCAGCGCTATTTTAAGTATGCAACCGATCTGATTCCAGAGATCAAGAAAAATGGAGATTTCTTTATCGCGGGTGCCTGCTATCCAGAGGTACACCCGGAGTCTAAGAATCAGGAAGAGGACATCCAACATTTGAAACAGAAGGTAGATCTGGGATTGAACTGTCTGATCACACAGATGTTTTTTGATAATAACGCATTTTATTCTTTTATGGATAAATTGGAGAAAGCGGGCATTGATATTCCGGTGCATGCAGGTATTATGCCAGTGACAGCGGCAAAGCAGCTCGGTACGAGTGTGACGTTGTCCGGCTCTTCGGTTCCGGTAGAAATGAGTAATATGATCGCAAAGTACGGCGAGAATCCAGAAGATATGAAGAAAGCCGGCATTGAATATGCCGTGAATCAGATTCTGGATCTCAAGAAACACGGCGTTGCCGGCGTACATATTTATTCGATGAATAAAGCAGATGTGACAAAACAGATTTATGAAGCCAGCTTTTAAACTGGCTTCAATACGTCTTTTCGTTTATTTTTCTTGTGTTCATACAGCGATTCGTCTGCCTGATGCAGAACATCCTCGATGTTCAATGTCGGGTTACAGATGAAGGTAGAAACACCCAAACTGATATCGACATAATACGGCTTTCCGTTCGTCTCGTTGAGATGTTCGGAGAGCGTTTTTATTTTGCTGCACAGATGATCCGGTGTGTGTGGATCGTCTAGGAAGCAAAATGCTACGAACTCATCGCCGCCGATACGTCCGATGACGTCGTCTGTGTCGAAGCTCTGCTGCAGGATCTGGGCAATGCTCTTGATTGCATAATCGCCATTTTTGTGTCCGAAGCGGTCATTGACCTGCTTTAGATTATCCATATCAGCAAACAGCAGCATAGCAGGTTTTCCTTCGTTGTAGGAAGAGTTGACAAGGTGCTGTACACTGTCTAAGAATCCGCGACGGTTGTTAATGCCGGTCAGACCATCTGTGATTGACAGTTTGTTTAATAACTTGTTTTTTTCACTCAGCTCAGATGCGGAGCTGGCAAGCTTGCTCTGGGTAAGAAGCTGCTGCTTCATCAGAGAAATAAAGTTCAATGAAGTTGCAAGCTGTAAACTGTTTGGATAGATATTCTGGAAATGCTCGATGCCAATCTCGCCGACGAACAATCCATATTGGATATTATTTGTAAACAGTGGCGTGATCACGAGGGTACGCCGACGGTCATAGGACGTGTACTGGTTGAAGAATAATTTATCCGAAGAAATCAATCGGTCGTCCCCGCTTAAGTATACGGTTTTTCCGTTATTGTTGCATGCCTGAAGATAAAGGTTCTTTGGAATCTTCCATGAACCGTCAGACATCAGCATGACTGGCTCTTCATAGATGTACATATAGGAGCTTATAAAATGTGCATCCTGTAATTTATCCATGATGAGACGGAAGCAGGATTCCTCGTCGTCACTATATGTCAGTGTATCTCTTGTGATGTACATAGAGGACCAAACAGCCTTTTTGTGATCGTGAATCGTGTTATATAAGGTGCTTGACGATTTTGCCAGCATATCAGAATAAAGCTGGTTGAATAACCGCATAATCTTGCACCGGTTGTTGTCATCCACGAGGGAACAGAGCAACTGATTCAACTCGCGTATCGCATGAGTGAGCTTGTCGTTGCTGAAGTACAGGTCGACAAAGTCTGTGGCAATCAAGGCCAGCAGACTACCGGAAATAGCGGCAGCGTCAAATGCCATGGAACCATTCGCAACCGGCTTTAAAATGAGTTCCAAAGGTTCTGAGAACCGCTCAATCAGTTCCTCGTAGTAGAAATTGTCTTTGTAATCACCAAAGAGATAATTTAAGACATAATTTTTGGCTTTCTGCAGATCGTTGGCTGCAAAAACGGAAGTCAGCTCCTTGGCTTTGTTTAATTTATAATTGCCGCAGCCACACGAAGAACGAACGATCAGGCTGGAACTTAAAATACTTGTGCTTGTACTTCCGTGGTCGAGTAAATTCAATACTTCGTATACGGCATGGTAGCCCATGTCGATGATATGGTTATGAACGGTTGTAAGTGGTGGATCTAATACCAGTGCAGCAGGGGCATCATCGTAACCAGTCACAAGAATATCCTTGCCAATTTCCAGTCCCCTTGCTTTGATGGCGTTGTAACCGCCGATTGCCATCGAATCGTTTGCGAAGACGATCGCTTCCAGATCCGGGTTTGCATCCAGCAGATTATTTACAATATCCTCAGTAAATTCTGAGAAATTTCCATACACAATACGGTCTTCTTCTACCGGAATGTTATGATCCATCAGAACTTGGCAGTAGGTATCCAGACGTTCTTTTGCGTCTGCGTTTTCTCTTCTTCCGCTGACAAAACCGATTTTTGTCTTATGATGTTCGGTGATCAGATGCTCGATTGCCTGCCGCATGCCGGTACGACCTTCTGTATACAGATATGGGTAGCCTGGAACTTCAATCTCAATCGTGAGGATTGGAATATTGAAATTCTTCAAAAATGCAATCATATCGTTTTCTGACAGGAAGCTTCCGATTGAACCAATCGAAACGATCAGGGCATCCAGTGTATGCTTGGATGCATAATAAAAAATAGAATTATACTGGTAGTCAAACCGCGCATTTTTCGGATCATTATATGATGCGTTCATATACATGCCCGGAAAGACGATCAGATTAACGTCAAGTTCTTTTGCTGCATAATCGACACCTTTACAAACCTCGTAAGCATAGTCGTTATCCAGATGACAAGTGAAAAAACCAATGTTTAGCCGTTTGTTGCTTTTCTTCATGAAATTATTACACCCCCGAAAGTCTTTATCGCGGCACAGACCCTGTGCACAAAGACCTGATAATAAAATAGTAACACCCACTTATAAAAGTAGCATATATACGCTGAAAATTCAACAAAATCCAACATAAAAAATACACATTTTCAAGGTTTACAAACTGTTCTATATCGACTATAATTATCGGGTATGAAAAGAAGACAGGGTTCGCCCAAAACAGGAGGATAAGATTATGGATTACAAAAAAGCTGGCGTTGATATCGAGGCAGGTTACAAGTCTGTAGAACTGATGAAAGAGCATATCAAGAAGACGATGCGAAAAGAAGTGCTGACCAACATTGGTGGATTTTCCGGAGCATTTTCATTAAGCACGATAAAGGATATGGAAGAGCCGGTTTTGTTATCCGGAACAGACGGCTGTGGAACGAAAGTAAAGCTTGCGATGGTGATGGATAAGCATGATACAATCGGTATTGATGCAGTTGCAATGTGCGTCAATGATATTGCCTGTGCAGGTGGAGAGCCATTGTTCTTCCTGGACTATATTGCATGCGGAAAGAATTATCCGGAGAAGATCGCAACGATCGTCAGCGGTGTCGCAGAAGGCTGTGTACAGTCAGATGCTGCACTGATCGGTGGTGAGACCGCGGAGCATCCGGGACTGATGCAGGAGGATGAGTACGATCTTGCAGGATTTGCAGTTGGTGTTTGCGATAAGAAGGATATGATCACAGGACAGAACATCAAGCCGGGTGATGCGTTGATTGGTATTGCATCAACGGGTGTACATAGCAACGGATTCTCGCTTGTCCGCAAAGTATTTGATATGACAAAGGAAAGCCTTTCTACCTATTATGATGAACTTGGAACAACACTTGGAGAGGCATTGCTTGCGCCGACAAGAATCTATGTGAAGGCACTTCGCGGTGTGAAGGATGCTGGTGTGACAATCAAGGGCTGCAGCCACATCACAGGTGGTGGATTCTATGAGAATATTCCACGTATGCTGCCAGACGGTATTGTTGCAAGCGTGAAGAAGGACAGCTATGAAGTACCAGCAATCTTCAAGCTTCTTGCAAAGACTGGCGATATTGAAGAAAAGATGATGTACAACACATATAATATGGGTATTGGTATGGTACTTGCCGTAGATGCTGCCGATGTAGATAAAACACTTGCTGCTTTGGAGAAGACTGGCGATAAGGCATGGGTGATCGGTGAGACAAAGGCAGGAGAAAAAGGAGTCGAATTATGCTAAGAGTTGTCGTGTGCGTGTCCGGTGGCGGAACGAATCTGCAGGCAATCATTGATGCTGTTGCAGATGGTACGATCACGAATACAGAGCTGGTCGGTGTGATCAGCAACAATTATGGTGTGCGCGCATTGGAACGTGCAGAGAAAGCAGGTATTGATGCAAAGGTTGTATCCCCAAAGGATTACGAGAACCGTGCGGCATTTAATGAAGGACTGCTTACCACAATCCGGGCATATAAGCCGGATCTGATTGTACTTGCGGGATTTTTGGTTGTGATTCCGGAAGCTATGATCGAGGAATATGAGAATAGGATTATCAACATTCACCCATCCCTGATTCCATCGTTCTGTGGAACCGGGTATTATGGATTGAAGGTGCATGAGGCAGCACTTGCCCGTGGCGTTAAGCTGACCGGTGCAACCGTGCATTACGTGGATAAGGGAACGGATACCGGCCCGATTCTTCTGCAGAAAGCAGTCGAAGTAAAACCGGAAGATACACCGGAGATTCTGCAGAGACGTGTGATGGAAGAGGCGGAGTGGAAACTACTTCCGGCAGCTATCAATATGATCGCAAATGGTGAAGCATAGGAATAGAACCGAATAAAGGAGGAAATCATGAAAGTACTTATCGTAGGTGGCGGTGGCAGAGAGCATGCCATTGCATGGAAGTGTAGTCAGAGCAAACGTGTGACAGAGCTTTATGCAGCTCCTGGAAATGCAGGTATTGCACAGCTTGCAACCTGTGTAGATATATCGGTAATGGATGCAGAGAAACTGGTTGCATTCGCAAAGGAAAAGGAAATTGATCTTGCAATCGTCGGACCGGATGATCCGCTTGTTGCCGGTGTTGCAGATGCTTTTATGGATGCTGGAATCCGTGTGTTTGGACCAAGAGCCAATGCAGCAATTATCGAAGGATCGAAGGCATTTTCCAAGGACCTGATGAAGAAGTATGGAATCCCATCTGCAGCCTATGAGACATTTGATAATGCAGATGCGGCACTTGCATATTTAGAGACAGCCAAGATGCCAATCGTACTGAAGGCGGATGGTCTTGCACTTGGCAAAGGTGTGTTGATCTGCAACACTCTTGAAGAGGCGAAGGAGGGCGTCAAGACATTGATGCTCGACAAGCAGTTTGGCTCTGCCGGAGATAAGATTGTTATTGAAGAGTTCATGACAGGACGGGAAGTATCCGTACTCTGCTTCTGCGATGGAACGCATATCAAGCCGATGGCTTCTGCACAGGATCACAAGCGTGCGAAGGACGGCGATCAGGGACTTAACACCGGTGGTATGGGAACATTCTCACCAAGCCCATTCTATACAGATGATGTAGACAAATTCTGCAAGGAACATGTCTACCAGAAGACAATGGATGCGATGAAGGCAGAGGGCAGAGATTTCACAGGAATTTTATTCTGTGGTCTGATGCTGACACCAGATGGTCCGCGTGTGCTGGAGTACAATGCGAGATTTGGCGATCCAGAGGCACAGGTTGTACTTCCACGTATGAAGAACGATATCATTGATGTGATGGAAGCCTGTATCGATGGCAAGCTCGATGAGGTAGAGCTGGAGTTTGACGAGCAGGCAGCAGTCTGCGTTGTTCTCGCATCAGACGGATATCCGGAGCATTATGACAAGGGATTTGTGATTGACGGTCTGGATACATTTAAGGATAAAGAAGGATACTATGTATTCCATGCAGGAACTAAACAGACAGATAAAGGAATTGTAACAAATGGTGGCCGTGTATTAGGTGTGACAGCGAAGGGAAGGACATTGGTAGAGGCACGTGCGAACGCATATAAAGCAACAGAATGGATTCAGTTTGAGAACAAATATATGCGACATGATATTGGTAAGGCCATCGATGAACAGTAATTAGGAAGAAGGAATTTTATGTTCATTGAACTTGATTTTAACAGCAACGAGGCAATTTATATGCAGTTGCGGAATCAGATCATACTGGGAATTGCACAGGATAAAATCAAGAATGGTGAGTCGTTGCCGTCTGTTCGGCAATTGGCGGAAGATATCGGTGTGAATATGCACACAGTAAACAAAGCATATGCATTACTTCGAAATGACGGATATCTGAAGCTTGACCGTAGAAAAGGAGCTGTTGTCTGTGTGACGGTAGAGTCGCGCAAGGAACAGCTCGAAAAGGTCAATCTGGATATGCAGATGCTGGTTGCGGAGGCAATATGCAAAGATATCAGTCTTGCTGAAATGCACCAGATTATAACGGATATGTATAAAGAATTTGGCGACATTGCAAACGGAGGTAACAAAGAAACATGAGACTGGAATATACAGAGCAGGCACAGGAGGTGCTTGCTGTGATGGAGGAGACTGCCCATCAGATGAAGTTCAGCTATATTGGTACCGAGCATCTGCTCTATGGTATGCTAAGCTGTCCGTGGGTGACTGCGTGGAAGATTCTCGCGGAGAATGGGGCAGACGAATCCTTTGTTCTAAAATATCTGGAACAAAACAGTGGAACGAAGAAGATAAAGACACTTGTGTATTCAGATAAGCTGAATACACTTTTGGAACAGGCAGAAAAAGAAGCGGACAGGCTGCGTAACGAGAAGATCGGTACGGAGCATATTTTACTTGCTATTTTAAAATCCGAAGATACACTTGCCATCAAGCTTTTAAACTCGATGGCAGTCAATTTAAAGAAAACCTTTGTGGACACATTAGTGGCACTTGGTATGGATATGACACAGGCAAAACGGGAGCTTGGCGCATTAAGCAACCCAAAGAACAAGAAGAAATCCTCATTTCCGACTTTGGAGCAATACAGCCGTGATCTGACGGAAGCAGCACGGGAAGACCGGTTAGATCCTGTTGTTGGCAGAAATGCAGAAGTGGAACGCGTGATGCAGATTCTGTGTCGCCGTATGAAGAACAATCCATGTCTGGTTGGAGAACCGGGTGTTGGTAAGACCGCAGTTGTAGAGGGGCTGGCACAGATGATCGCATCTGGCACAGTACCGGAGATTCTCGCAGACAAGCGTATTTTGAGTCTGGATTTGTCTGGTATGGTGGCAGGTTCGAAATATCGTGGAGAGTTTGAGGAGCGTATCAAACGTGTGATCGCGGAAGTGCGTGCTGCCGGAAATGTAATTTTATTTGTGGATGAACTGCATACGCTGATTGGCGCAGGTGGTGCCGAGGGCGCGATGGATGCGTCTAATATCCTGAAGCCGGCATTGTCCCGTGGCGAAGTGCAGATGATTGGTGCGACGACGCGGACAGAATACCGGAAGTATATCGAGAAAGATGCAGCGCTAGAACGGCGGTTTCAGCCAGTTTATGTGGAGGAACCGACGCGTGAGGAGACGATTGCCATCTTGCAGGGCTTGCGTAGCAAGTACGAGGAACATCATGGGGTAACCATTTCCGATGATGCGTTAGAGGCGGCAACGGATTATGCAATCCGTTATATCAATGACCGGTTCCTGCCAGATAAGGCAATTGATCTGATCGATGAGGCAGCTTCGAGAAAGAAACTCGGCATTTTTGCAGGAAATAAGACGGCGAAGAAGGCAGAAGAGACACGCCATAATCTGGAAGAGGCGCTGGAGGCTGCGCTTGCAGAGGGCGATATCGAAGCGGCACAGGCATTGAAGAAGGATCTGGATAAGACAGATAAGAAAATCGAAAAGACCAAATATAACATGCGCGAAAAAGAGCAGGAACAGATGCTTGTGACAGAAGAGGATGTCGCGGATGTTGTTTCTGTATGGACAAAAATCCCGGTCAGCAAGATTACTCAGACGGAGTCTCAGCGGTTGTTGAAGCTGGAAGAGATCCTGCATAAGCGTGTGGTGGGACAGAATGAGGCGGTGGAAACTGTGGCAAAGGCAATCCGCCGTGGCAGAGTTGGCTTGAAAGATCCGAAGCGTCCGATTGGATCATTTTTGTTCCTTGGACCAACTGGTGTTGGTAAGACAGAATTGTCTAAGGCACTTGCGGAAGCGATGTTTGGCAATGAAAATGCGATTATCCGTGTGGATATGTCTGAATATATGGAAAAACACAGCGTATCGAAGATGATAGGTTCGCCTCCGGGCTATGTCGGTTTTGAAGAGGGTGGACAGCTTTCCGAACAGGTACGGAAGAATCCATATTCTGTAATTTTGTTTGACGAGATTGAGAAGGCACATCCGGATGTGTTTAATGTGCTGTTGCAGGTACTCGATGATGGACGTATCACAGATTCACAGGGAAGAACCGTGGATTTCAAGAATACGATCATTATTATGACAAGTAATGCCGGTGCACAGCGTATCGTTGAACCGAAGAAATTGGGATTTTCTAACGTAGAAAATGCAGAGTCCGAGCATAAAGATATGAAGAATAATGTCATGGAAGAGATTAAGCGGATGTTCAAACCAGAATTTCTGAACCGTATTGATGACATTATTGTATTCCGTGCACTCTCGAAAGAGGATGTCAAGGGGATTGCTGCGCTCATGCTGAAGGAGCTGAAGAACCGTCTGGCAAAACAGATGGATATTACACTTACCTACGGCGACACAGTGAAGAACTTCATTTTCGAAAAAGGCTACGACAAGAAATATGGAGCAAGACCACTGAAACGGGCAATTCAAAATAATATAGAAGATTCTCTGGCGGAGGAAATTCTGTCCGGAAAGATTCAGGCATCCGACAAGGTAAGCATGACCGTGGTGGATGGCAAAGTTGTGTTCACAAAAAAATAATAATTTTGTACAAATTCCACGTAAGATTTTGTAGAAATTCATGTAAAATTGTTGTATAATGAAAAAGAATTGAGCAAGAACGAATTCGAGATACGAAATTATAAAATACAATACGGAGGAACAGAATATGGCAGTGATTGATGAACTGATCCGCGAAGAAGAGACAGGAGCCTTGAGCTTTGGTAATTTTGCACTGGCAACAAAGACAAAGAAGGATGGCTTCCAGTATCAGGGCGATAGCTATAAGATTAAAACTTTCCGTGAGATTACGAAGCTGGAAAGAAATGGAATGTTTGTATATGAATCCGTACCTGGTACAGTTGTACATGACTTCCGCGCGACAGATAAGGCAGTGAATTTTGTGGTAGAAGGCGAAGAAGATTCCCAGATCACGCTGGAGTTAGAGGCTGAGAAGGAATACAAGATTCATATTGACAAGGTATATGTTGGAAAGATGAAGACAAACCTTGGTGGCAAACTGAATCTGAGTGTAGAGCTGGAACCAGCTAAGATGGTAGATATTCTTGTAGAGAAAATCTAATTCGATGAAATGACAGGGCTGTCGCACCGGACATGATATGTTATGTCTGGTATGGCAGCTCTTTTGTTGTATAAGGAGAAATCAATGGCAGCAAAGGAAAAACAGATATTTTTTTGTAAAGAATGTGGATATGAGTCTGCAAAATGGCAGGGACAGTGTCCGGGATGCCGTGCGTGGAATACATTTGTAGAAGAAAAGGTGAAAGTTGGTGTCAAAGGAGCGGTGAAGCAACCGAAGGATGCAGTCAGTCCTATGGGTATTTTGCAGGTGACAACGGCGGAGGAAAGCCGCGTGCAGACCGGTATGCGGGAACTTGACCGTGTGCTCGGTGGAGGTATCGTCAAGGGCTCTCTGGTGCTTGTCGGCGGTGATCCCGGAATCGGAAAATCAACCATCCTCTTACAGATGTGCCGCAATCTGGTGCATCAGAATGTAAATGTACTCTATGTCTCTGGGGAGGAATCGCTGTCGCAGATCAAGATGCGTGCAGAACGGATTGGCGTATTTGAGAAGGATATGCTTCTTCTGTGTGACAATGACATGGATAATATTGAGCGGGTAATTACGAAAAGCAATGCAAGCGTGGTGATTATTGATTCTATACAGACCATGGTCGTAGAAGAGGTTGGATCGGCACCGGGTACAGTGACACAGGTGCGCGAAGTGACGGCAAGACTGATGCAGGTAGCTAAGCAGTATGGAATTGCGATCTTTATTGTCGGACATGTCACAAAAGAAGGAAATGTGGCAGGTCCACGTACATTGGAACACATGGTAGATTCCGTCTTGTATTTTGAAGGTGACCGGAATCATGGGTTCCGTATTTTGCGTGGTGTGAAAAACCGATTTGGCTCTACGAATGAGATTGGCGTATTTACCATGACAGAAAAAGGATTGGAGGAAGTTGATAATCCTTCACAGGCCCTCCTAAATGGACGCCCGCAAAATGTATCCGGCTCTGTTGTTGTATCTTCCTTAGAAGGAACACGTCCAATTCTGGTAGAATTGCAGGCACTTGTCTGCCAGACGAATTTTAATATGCCGCGGCGTACATCGGTAGGAATTGATTATAACCGCGTGAATCTGATCTTGGCGGTCATGGAAAAACGTGTCGGCATGAACCTGTGGGGGTACGATGCATATGTCAATATTGCTGGTGGTATGAAAGTAAATGATACTGCTGTTGATTTAGGCGTTGCGTTTGCGATAGCATCCAGCATGAATAATAAAGTTGTGCCAAGTGATACGATGATCATCGGGGAGATTGGACTTGCCGGGGAGATCCGAGGTGTCACAAATGTCCTGCAGCGAGTGAAGGAAGCCGACAAGATGGGATTCGCAACCTGTATTATTCCGAAGTCCAATTATGATAAAGCGATGGATAAGCTCAATGTAAAAATCCTATGTGTATCGACGCTGGTAGAGGCTCTTTCTCTGCTTTGATGGGGGCTTTGAAAAAGGCACTTGGAAGCAACTAGAAAAAATTCAAAAAAATTCAAATTAGCTGTTGACATTCTAAAAATGAAGTGATATTATAAGCAAGCTGTCGCTGATACGACAGCAAAAAACACCATTCGATATCACGTTTTGAAAATCAAAAAGTTGAAAAAACTTCTTGACAAAGACACAACAAAGTGATATTATAAGGAAGCTGTCGCTGAGGACAGCAAACAACGAACCTTTGACAAATTAATAACATGTTAACCCTGAAAATTTCTTTAAGATATTTTCAAGGATTTGATACAAATCCTATTCATTCATTAGAATGGAAACACAATGAACAGTAATTAGGATCGTAATTATAAGCTAACGTTTATAAGAGATTCAAGGATTACAAACTTTTTATGAGAGTTTGATCCTGGCTCAGGATGAACGCTGGCGGCGTGCTTAACACATGCAAGTCGAACGAAGCACTTAAACGGATTTCTTCGGATTGAAGTTTTTGTGACTGAGTGGCGGACGGGTGAGTAACGCGTGGGTAACCTGCCTCATACAGGGGGATAACAGTTGGAAACGGCTGCTAATACCGCATAAGCGCACAGTACCGCATGGTACAGTGTGAAAAACTCCGGTGGTATGAGATGGACCCGCGTCTGATTAGCTAGTTGGTGGGGTAACGGCCTACCAAGGCGACGATCAGTAGCCGACCTGAGAGGGTGACCGGCCACATTGGGACTGAGACACGGCCCAAACTCCTACGGGAGGCAGCAGTGGGGAATATTGCACAATGGGGGAAACCCTGATGCAGCGACGCCGCGTGAGTGAAGAAGTATTTCGGTATGTAAAGCTCTATCAGCAGGGAAGAAAATGACGGTACCTGACTAAGAAGCCCCGGCTAACTACGTGCCAGCAGCCGCGGTAATACGTAGGGGGCAAGCGTTATCCGGATTTATTGGGCGTAAAGCGTGTGTAGGCGGTTTATTAAGTTTAAGATTAAAGCCCGGGGCTCAACTCCGGTAAGTCTTAAAAACTGGTAGACTTGAGTACGGTAGAGGCAAACGGAATTTCTAGTGTAGCGGTGAAATGCGTAGATATTAGAAGGAACACCAGTGGCGAAAGCGGTTTGCTGGGCCGTTACTGACGCTGAGGCACGAAAGCGTGGGGAGCAAATAGGATTAGATACCCTAGTAGTCCACGCCGTAAACGATGAGTACTAAGTGTTGGGGTTACCCAGTGCTGAAGCTAACGTATTAAGTACTCCGCCTGAGTAGTACGGTCGCAAGGCTGAAACTCAAAGGAATTGACGGGCACCCGCACAAGCGGTGGAGCATGCTGTTTAATTCGACGATACGCGAAGAACCTTACCTAGACTTGACATCCCTGGCAAAGCTATAGAAATATAGTGGAGGTCATCCAGGTGACAGGTGGTGCATGGTTGTCGTCAGCTCGTGTCGTGAGATGTTCGGTTAAGTCCGCTAACGAGCGCAACCCTTATCCTTAGTTGCTAACATTAAGTTGAGAACCCTAAGGAGACTGCCGGTGACAAACCGGAGGAAGGTGGGGATGACGTCAAATCATCATGCCCCTTACGTCTAGGGCTACAGGCGTGCTATAATGGCCGATACAATAAGAAGCAATACTGTGAAGTGGAGCAAATCTGTAAAGTCGGTCTCAGTTCGGATTGAAGTCTGCAACTCGACTTCATGAAGCTAGAATCGCTAGTAATCCCAAATCAGAATGTTGGGGTGAATACGTTCCCGGGTGTTGTACACACCGCCCGTCATGCCATGAAAGTTTGTAATACCCGAATGTGGTAGCCTAACCTTTTAGGAGGGGGCCATTTAAGGTAGGACAAGTGATTGGGGTAAAGTCGTAACAAGGTATCCCTACGAGAACGTGGGGATGGATCACCTCCTTTCTATGGAGAAATAGAAAAACCGAAAAACTAGCTACTTGTATATTTTGCTTAGTTTTGAGAGAATAACTCTCTCATAATAGTTCTTTGAAAACTTGATAATGTGGTAGTCTTATTGTAGTCGCAATAAGACGATTAAGATTTTTATTATAGAATCTCAATCAAATTAGGATAATAATTTTAATGGTGATTAAATTTGTAAGGGCGTATGGTGGATGCCTTGGCATTAGAAGCTGATGAAGGACGTGACTAACTACGATATGCTTCGGGGAGATGTACGTAATCTTTGATCCGGAGATTTCCGAATGGGGGAACCCACTAGTGGTAATGCACTAGTATCACATAATGAATATATAGTTATGTAGAAAGCAACCCAGTGAACTGAAACATCTTAGTAACTGGAGGAACAGAAAGAAAAATCGATTTCCTTAGTAGTGGCGAGCGAAATGGAAAGAGCCCAAACCAACTTTAGAGTTGGGGTTGTAGGACCTCTCTATAAGAGTTACAAATTCATAACATAGTTGAACTTTTCTGGAAAGTTAGACGAAACAAGGTGATAGTCCTGTAAACGAAATGTTATGAACTCTTTGAGGTATCCTGAGTACAACGAGACACGAGAAATCTTGTTGGAATCTGCGGGGACCATCCCGTAAGGCTAAATACTCTCTAATGACCGATAGTGAACAAGTACCGTGAGGGAAAGGTGAAAAGAACCCCGGGAGGGGAGTGAAATAGAAACTGAAACCGTATGCTTACAAAAAGTTCGAGCACATTAATGTGTGAGAGCGTGCCTTTTGCAGAATGAACCGGCGAGTTATTGTATTATGCAAGGTTAAGTCGAACAGATGGAGCCGAAGCGAAAGCGAGTCTGAATAGGGCGCTTAAGTATGATGCAATAGACCCGAAACCGAGTGATCTAGCCATGAGCAGGTTGAAGTTGGGGTAAGACCCAATGGAGGACCGAACCGATATGCCCGGAAACGCGTACGGATGACTTGTGGTTAGCGGAGAAATTCCAAACGAACTCGGAGATAGCTGGTTCTCCCCGAAATAGGTTTAGGCCTAGCCTTGATTGAATCTGCCCGGAGGTAGAGCACTGAATGTGCGATGGCGTCGTCTAGATGTACTGAGTACAATCAAACTCCGAATGCTGGGTAGTACTAATCAGGAGTCACTGTATGGGTGATAACGTCCATACGGGAGAGGAAAAGAATCCGGATCGCCAGCTAAGGTCCCAAAATTTGTGTTAAGTGGGAAAGGATGTAGAGTTGTCAAAACAGCTAGGAGGTTGGCTTAGAAGCAGCCACCCTTTAAAGAGTGCGTAATAGCTCACTAGTCGAGTGACACTGCGCCGAAGATGTACCGGGGCTAAACACAATACCGAAGCTGCGGACTTGCATGTAAGTGCAAGTGGTAGGGGAGCGTTCTAAGGGCTGTGAAGGTAGACCGTAAGGACTGCTGGAGCGCTTAGAAGTGAGAATGCCGGTGTGAGTAACGAAAATTGGGTGAGAATCCCATTCACCGTTTGACTAAGGGTTCCTGGGTAAAGTTCGTCTTCCCAGGGTAAGTCAGGACCTAAGATGAGGCTGAAAAGCGTAGTCGATGGACAACAGGTTGATATTCCTGTACCACCTATATGACTGAAGGAGTGACGGAGAAAGCTAGTGAGAGCCAGTTAATGGATTCTGGTCTAAGTGCGTAGGCTAGTATGTTGGCAAATCCGCAATACTATAACAGCTGAAACATGATGGGGAAGAGAGTCTTCGGACAATCGAACTTTCATGATGCTATGCTTCCAAGAAAAGCTTCTAGGGTTAATCGTATAGGTGCCTGTACCGACAACCGACACAGGTGGTCAAGGAGAGTATCCTAAGGTGAGCGAGAGAACTATGGTTAAGGAACTCGGCAAAATGACCCCGTAACTTCGGGAGAAGGGGTGGTCTAGCGATAGACCCGCAGTGAATAGGCCCAGGCAACTGTTTACCAAAAACACAGGTCTCTGCTAACACGTAAGTGGATGTATAGGGGCTGACGCCTGCCCAGTGCTGGAAGGTTAAAGAGATTAGTTAGTATGACGTAAGTCGATAATACGAAGCTTTGAACTGAAGCCCCAGTGAACGGCGGCCGTAACTATAACGGTCCTAAGGTAGCGAAATTCCTTGTCAGGTAAGTTCTGACCCGCACGAAAGGCGTAATGATCTGGGTACTGTCTCAACCATAGACTCGGTGAAATCTTAATACCTGTGAAAATGCAGGTTACCCGCGACTGGACGGAAAGACCCCGTGGAGCTTTACTGTAGCTTGATATTGGAATTCGGTAAACTATGTAGAGCATAGGTGGGAGACTATGAGATTAAGGCGCCAGCCTTAAAGGAGTCACCATTGGAATACCACCCTTAGTTTATTGGATTTCTAACCTAGGACCATAATCTGGTTCAGGGACAGTGTCTGGTGGGCAGTTTGACTGGGGCGGTCGCCTCCTAAAGAGTAACGGAGGCGTTCAAAGGTTCCCTCAGAATGGTTGGAAATCATTCAAAGAGCATAAAGGTATAAAGGGAGCTTGACTGCAAGACCTACAAGTCAAGCAGGTGCGAAAGCAGGACTTAGTGATCAGGCGATTCAGAATGGAATGGTCGTCGCTTAACGGATAAAAGTTACCCCGGGGATAACAGGCTGATACCACCCAATAGTTCACATAGACGGTGGTGTTTGGCACCTCGATGTCGGCTCGTCATATCCTGGAGGTGGAGTCGCTTCCAAGGGTTGGGCTGTTCGCCCATTAAAATGGCACGCGAGCTGGGTTCAGAACGTCGTGAGACAGTTCGGTCCCTATCCGTCGTGGGCGCAGGAAAATTGAGGAGAGCTATCCTTAGTACGAGAGGACCGGGATGGACCTACCTCTGGTGTATCTGTTGTCACGCCAGTGGCAGTGCAGAGTAGCTATGTAGGGAAGGGATAAACGCTGAAAGCATCTAAGCGTGAAGCCCTCTCCAAGATGAGTTTTCCCATTGTTTAACAAGTAAAATCCCAGAAAGACTAACTGGTAGATAGGCTAGAAGTGGAAGTGTAGTGATACATTGAGCGGACTAGTACTAATAGATTGAGGATTTAATCCCAAAATTATTTAATTTGATTAACCACATTATCATGTTTTCAGAGAACTATTAAAATAAAAATTGATAAAATATATTGGTGATAATTGCGAAGTGGTTCACCTGTTCCCATACCGAACACAGAAGTTAAGCACTTCAGCGCCGAAGATAGTGATTAGTTGCTAAAATAGGTCGTTGCCAATATTTTTTTATGTCCAAATATCTCTAATTAGAGATATTTGGACTTTTTCTTTTTTTGATTATATGATATAATGTTTATTGAGGAGATTTTTATGAAGATTGAAAAGATAAATAAAGATAATATAAAAGAATATATTAGGGATATGGGTATTGATATCACCTATGTAGATGAAAAGCAACTTATTAATAATACTTTTGGTGTTAAAAAAGATAATAAGTTTTTATTTGGCTTTGTTTCTTTATCTGAAGAAGATTTAATTAGTATTACTTTTGGTGATAATAAAATAGATGATGTAATCGTAAAAGAATGTGTAAATTTTCTTAATAGTAATTTAGCCTTTGATGGACGTTTGTCTATATTAGTTAATGAAGATAATCTTATTAATATTATGGATGATTTATATAAAGTTAAAATGATATCAGTGTTTAAGGGAATAATTGATAGTGATTCTATTCCCACTAAAGAAAGATTTGCTGATATTGATATGAAAAGTATAAAATATTTTTATTCTAAAAATGATATAGTTTGTAATTTATATGCTCAAAACATTCAAGACGAGAATATTATAACAAAGTTAGATGATTTTTTTGATAACAATAATTATTCTTTAGTTGAATTTATTATAATTCCTGATAGTTTTAAATTTATGGAGGAATTAGGTTATAAATGTTATTCTAAGAGAT